>OFLZ01000003.1_pt1 | contig 259842 bp, 226 predicted proteins | sample 1541321 | NCBI WGS metagenome assembly OFLZ01 (sample SAMN04209223, study PRJEB22552) | human gut metagenome | biome: gut; material: feces | host: Homo sapiens | place: USA: Oklahoma | reverse complement strand
CGGAAAAGCCTGTAACAATAGGCTATACCGGCATATAAGAACTTTTGAAAAGATAGTCAAAAATTACTTTGTGATTTGAGCAAAAAAGAGGACAGGATGTTTTAAATGCAACATCTTGTCCTCTTTTTATATCTGACAAGATTTACAAAATGGAATGTGAAATCAAAGAATACATTTTGTATATATAGAAAAAGGGTGAAGCAGGGAAATAGTTGATACAAAATGGAATAGATATAAAAATTATACGAATTGGAAAGGAGTAAGAAGATGACGAATCGACCGATTGTTGCGATGATGTATGATTTTGACCGCACACTTTGCACAAAGGATATGCAGGAATATGGATTTATCCCGGCAATCAAAATGACAGCGCAGGAATTTTGGAACGAGGTCAACGAGATGACCGATCGGGAGAAGATGGACAATATTCTGGCATATATGTTCAAAATGGTAGAGAAGGGGAGAGAACGACAGGTTCCAATTACTTTGGAAACCTTTCATCAGTTGGGCAAACAGGTGGAGTATTTTGAAGGAGTGGAAGGTTGGTTTGATCGAATCAACCGCTATGGAGAGGAGATTGGTCTGCGGGTAGAACATTATATTGTTTCCTCCGGCATCAAGGAAATTATTGAGGGAACCAGCATTGCGCACTATTTCAAAAAGATATATGCCTGTGAATTTTTGTATGACTACAATGGAGCCATCCAGTGGCCGAAATTTGCAGTGAATTATACAACGAAAACACAGTTTTTATTCCGCATCAACAAGGGTGTTTTAAGTATCGATAGCCAGAGCAGCAAAAAGCTCAATCAGTTTACACCGGAAAAGGATCGGAGGGTTCCCTTTCGAAATATGATTTACATTGGAGATGGTTTGACCGATGTGCCCTGTATGAAGCTGGTCAAAAGCAATGGGGGACAGTCGATTGCCGTTTATGACCCGGAGCATGGAAAGGGTGCAGCAGAAAAACTGCGCGAAGCCAACCGTGTCAACTTCATCGTGCCGGCGGAATATGGTCCCAACAGTGATATAGAGATAATCGTTCAGGCAATTATGAGAAAGATACAGGCACAACAGGAATTGCTGTCTTATGAGCAGCAGTAATCGGAAATCAATCAGGGAATTTGTACAATAAGTCGAATAGACATAGAAGATATAGATAAAAGAGAAATAGATATTTCATCAATTTGCAGAGATACTTTTATAAAAAAGACAAATATTAGTCGATATTTTATTGGATAAGTCAATAAAAACAAAGAAACTACATAAAAATGTACCACAATCTGAATACTTGATAAAATAATCGCCATCTTTTGTTATAAACAGGCAAAAGGATAGAAAAAAACTATTGTTAAAAAACTAACGCTTGACGTTGACGTGTAGAAACTCTATAATTTTTACATACAGGCACAGAAGAGCCGGAAATAGGTCTTGCCTTTTGGGATCTGAATTTTGTCTAAGACAGCTGTCCGTTTTGGGTCGGACGGTTGGGGGAAAGGAGTTTGAAGATGGCGACAGAAACTCTGAGCAGAGAACGTGTTTTGGAAATCATCGAAGAATGTGGAGGCGACAAGGAGCATCTGCTTTCTATTTTGATTGAAATCCAGAGAGAATGTAGAAGAAATTATATCAATGAAGCAAGCGCACGGGTGGTGGCAGAAAAGCTGGACATCCCGCTGGTGCAGCTGTATGACATCCTGACCTTTTATGCGATGCTGGAGACCAAGCCGCGCGGACGATACATCATCGAGGTGTGCAACAACGCTCCGTGCTATATTTCCAAATCGCATGTCATGGCAAAATTTTTGCGCAAAGAACTGGGTATCAACTTTGGTGAAACAACACCGGACGGGATGTTCAGTTTGCAATATATGCCATGTGTAGGAGCGTGCAACATCGGTCCGGTCATCAAAATCGGGGACCGTGTATACGGAAACCTGAATGAAGAGCGAATTAGAAAAATCCTGCGCGAATTGAGAGAGAACGACCAGTAACTGGAAGAGGAAAGGGTGTCAGCTTTATGGCTAAAACAATGCAGCTTTTAACAGCGCGCTGCGGCAAGATCCGCCCGGATTCGGTGGCAGATTATCTTGCAAGCGGCGGTTTTTCCGCTTTGAAAAAAGCGATGGATATGGCGCCGATGGACATTATCAACGAGGTCATCGACGCAAAACTGCTTGGAAGAGGTGGCGCTTCCTATCCGGCGGGTAAAAAATGGAAACAACTTTACGAAATTGAAGGCAGTCCGAAGTACATCGTCTGCAATGCGGACGAGGGTGAACCGGGCACCTTTAAGGATAAAGTTCTTCTGGAAAAGGACCCGCTGAGCATCATCGAAGGCATGGCGATTGCAGGCTATGTGTTTGATTCGCACGATGGCTATATCTACATCCGCGGTGAATACCGTGAGATTCAGAAACTCTTCCAGGCAGCGATTGACAATGCGGTCAAGGCGCACTATCTGGGAGAAAACATCATGGGCTCTAACTTCTCCTTCCGTGTACACATCGTTTCCGGTGCCGGTGCGTATATCTGCGGTGAAAACTCCGGTCTTCTCAACTCCATCGAAGCGAAGACCGGACGTCCGCGTGTTAAACCGCCGCATTTGGCAGAGGTCGGTCTGTATTCGATGCCGACCCTGGTCAACAATGTGGAATCCTTTGCAAGCGTTCCGCAGATTATCAACATGGGTGGTAAAGCTTTCCAGGAATTGGGCGTGGAAGATTCAGGCGGCACAAAGCTGATTTGTCTGTCCGGCAATGTAGTAAGACGCGGCACCTTTGAGGTACCAATCGGCGGCGTGACCCTGCGCGACATCATCTTTGACCCGGAATTTGGCGGCGGCATCCCGGATGGCAAGGAGCTGAAATGCTACCATCTGGGCGGTCAGTCCGGTCCAATCGGTTTCCCGGAGCAGTTGGATACCCGTTATGACCACACCTCACTGAAAAAGCAGGGCTTGAGCATCGGTTCCGGTGCAGTGGTTGTGCTGGATGAAACCGTCTGCATCATTGATTATCTGAAGAAGGTTTCAGAATTTTTTATCCATGAAAGCTGTGGAAAATGTGTTCCCTGTCGTGAAGGAAACCGTCAGATGTATATGATTTTGCATCGTTTTGCAAACGGACTTGCAACAGAAAAGGATTTTGAACGGATGGAACGGCTGTCCTTCACGATGGCAACCGCTTCCTCCTGTGGTCTGGGTCAGTCGGCTTGCACCGCATTGGATTCCTGCCTGAAACACAGACGAGAAGAATTTCAGGCTCACATCAAGGGTATCTGCCCGGTTTGTTTGAATAGCAGAAAGTATGGTGACCAGTATGCATATTGATCCAAATAAGATGGTTACAATCAAAATAGACGGGATTCCGGTGACCGTACCATCCGGCACCACCATTATGGAAGCTGCCCGCAAAATCGGCATCAACATTCCATCCCTTTGCCACCACCCGGATTTGGGTGTGCGCGCTTTTTGCCGCGTATGCCTGGTAGAGGACAGCTGGAGCAGACGTTTAAAGACGGCTTGCAACAACCTGGTGGACGAAGCGGGAGACATCACGACCAATTCTCCAAAGGTGCGCAAGGCACGCAAGACCATCCTGGAACTGATTCTTGCCAACCACCCGCAGGACTGCCTGCACTGTGAGAAAAACGGCAAGTGTGAGCTACAGAAACTTGCAGCAGAGTACAATATCCGCGGCAACATCTTCGACCCGGTCTGGAAGCCGGTACCAAAGGAGATGAGCAATCCGGCGCTGGTACGCGATATGACCAAGTGTGTTCGTTGCGGACGCTGTGTGGAGGCTTGTCAGGCGATTCAAACGACCAATGCCATCGGCTTCTCCGGTCGTTCGGTCGATTTTAAAATCACCACCGCTTTTGAAAAGCCGCTTTCCGAATCCTCTTGTGTCTACTGCGGACAGTGCGTAGCAGTTTGTCCGGTCGGCGCTCTGTATGAAAAGGACGACACCCAGAGAGTTTGGGATGCTATCGATGACCCGGATAAATTTGTAATCGTTCAGACCGCTCCTGCTGTTCGTGTTGCAATCGGCGAAGAGTTTGGGATGGAAAGAGGCGCAGTTGCAACCGGAAAGATGGTTGCTGCCCTCAGACGACTGGGCTTTGACAAGGTATTTGATACCGACTTTTCTGCCGATCTGACCATCATGGAGGAAGGCTATGAGCTGCTCAACCGCATGAAAAACGGAGGCACCTTGCCGATGATTACCTCCTGTAGCCCGGGCTGGATTAACTTTGTGGAGAAGAACTACCCGGACCTGCTGGATAACGTTTCCTCCTGCAAATCGCCACAGCAGATGTTTGGTGCGATTGCAAAGACCTACTATGCAGATAAGATGGGGATTCCGAGAGAGAAAATGTTTGTAGTATCGGTAATGCCTTGTATCGCCAAAAAATATGAATGTCAGCGACCGGAGATGAATTCTTCCGGCTATCAGGATGTCGATGTTGTTCTGACCACACGCGAATTTGCTAAGATGATTCGCATGGCAGGATTGAGCTTTGACCGTCTGCCGGAAGAGGAATTTGACCATCCGCTGGGATTGGGCTCCGGCGCAGGCGCTATCTTCGGCACCTCCGGCGGCGTTATGGAAGCGGCTATCCGTACAGTATACGAGGTAGTCACCGGCAAACAGCCGGAAAGCCTGGATTTCACCGCTTGCCGCGGTCATGAGGGCATTAAAGAAGCGACCCTCGACCTGGATGGAACACCGGTTAAGGTTGCCATTGCCAACGGTCTGAAAAATGCCCGTGTACTGATGGACAAGATTCGTGCCGGAGAAGCAGATTACCAGTTCATCGAAGTGATGTGCTGCCCGGGCGGCTGTGTTGGCGGCGGCGGTCAGCCGTTCAGAACGACCGCAGCTATCCGTGAACATCGCATGGACGGTTTGTACAAGGTGGACAAAAATCTACCGATTCGTCAGTCGCACAAAAACCCGGACATCCAGACCTTGTACAGTGAGTTTTTGCAGGAACCAAACAGCCATCTTGCACATGAGCTGCTGCATACCCACTATCACGATCGCCGCAACGAATTTTAATTCCTACCAAAAAAGAGTACAGCATGTTGCTGTACTCTTTTTATTTGGGGAAAACTAGGAACGGGCAAAGCTGCTGGTGCCGGTGCGGATAAACTCCCGCATGGCGCGAGTGACATAGGAGCTGTTTTTGTAGTAGAAATAGGAGTGTCGGTACAGCTGTTCGGAATCGAGCTTGTAATAGACCACACCCGGGACAGGAGCGGTATGGGTGATGAGAGTGTCGCTGACGAGGGTGATCCCCATATTGCTGCAAACGATGTTGTAGGCGGTGGTCAACTGGTCGACCTCCAGCTGAATTTTCGGAGAGAATCCAGACTGCTCACAAATTATGTCCATACGGATGCGGGTATCATTGCCGTGTCGCAGGGCGATAAAGCTATTTTGCATAAAATCACGAATATTGACAGCATAAGTCTGTGTAAGCAGTTGGCGACCCTCCAGAACGTCATGGTGTTCCAATGCAAACTTTTGCAAAGCCGACGGAATTTTGGCGCTTTTGGGTACGGCAAGCAGCAGCATCTCAGAGGAGAACAGCTCCTTGCGGTAGATTTTTTCATCCATTGGGTGATTGTCCAGCACCAAATCGAGGTCGCCGCTTAAAAGCTTTTCCTCCAGGTAGTAGATGTTTCCCTCGTTCAGTGTGACCTTGACGCCGGGATAGAGGCGGTTGAAGTCGCTGATAATTTGTGGGAGCACCAACGAAGAAAAGGCGCTGTTGGAGCCGATGGAGAGCTTGCCGGTCTTTAATCCGCGCAGGTCGTTGAGGTAGTTATCAAATTCATTTTCCAGCGCGCGCATCCGCTCGATGTAACGGATATATTCCTGTCCGCATTCGGTTAATTGCAAAGGATTGGAGTTGCGGTTGAAGATGGGAAATCCCAGCTTCTCCTCGGTCTTTTTGACCAGCGCACTCAGGCAAGGCTGGCTGACATACAGGCTTTTGGCAGCTTTGGTGAAGCTGCCCTGTTTGTAGACCTCATAGACATATTCCATGTTTCGCAACATCCTGCTCACCTCATAAATAAAAAGTTATGAATTCTATAAATATATAAATATTTGATTTTATTATAGAAGAAAACTATACTAAAATCAAGCATTTGGTATCACAAAATAAAAAATAGGATAAGTGATACTTTACTTATGGGTGAGATTGACAAGGAGGAAGAAGAATGAATCCAGTAATTGGTATCATTGGCGGCATGGGACCACTTGCAACCTGCGATTTGATGAACAAAATCATTCGCTTTACCGATGCACAAAAGGACCAGGACCACATCCGCATCTGTGTGGACAGCAACACCAACATCCCGGACCGCACCACAGCGATTCTGCATCACGGCAAAACACCGGTGCCGGAGCTGGTCAAGAGCGCACTTCGTCTGGAGGCAATGGGAGCACAGCTGCTGATTATGTCCTGCAACACCGCACATTATTTTTACAATGATGTGATTCCGTATCTGGATGTACCGTTTATGAGTATGATTGAGGAAACGGTCAAATATCTCAAGGACAGCGGAGTCAGCAAGGCAGCGGTTCTTGCAACCGACGGTACTCGCGACAGCAAGGTGTACGAAAAGGCGTTGCTGCAAGCCGGAATCGAAGTGGTATACCCGAGCGAGAAAAATCAAAAGCTGTTGATGTCTTTGATTTATGACTATGTCAAAGCAGGAAAACCGGGCATCGAAAATCTTCCGGTGCAGGAGCTGGTGGACGAGGTCAAGGCAATGGGCGCGCAGAAGATGATTCTGGGATGCACCGAACTGCCGATTGCTTTTGAAAGAGTCGGCATCACCGAGGACACAGTGGACCCAACTACCGTTCTGGCACAGCGGGCAATCCAGAAGGTGGGAGCAAAGGTCAAAAAAGAATATCTGATTGCATAGTGGGCAGGATAAAAAAAGAGGGCATTGCCCTCTTTTTTTATACGGATGATTCGAGGTAGAACGGGAAATACAGGGAAATGTATAAACAGGAGCAATAACGAGAAATCAAGAGAATGTACGAGAGATTGGAGGATATAGACATGGGAAAATCAGCCACAAAGAGGAAAAAACCGCTTCTTTTGAGTGAAAATGACGGTTGTGAAAAAGAAGACGTTGTGGTATGATAAATCCATAGAGAACAGCAGGTCGGCGCCGGTCGTCTCAGTGCTTCCAGGCATTTGGCAGGGGAAGCAAAGGGTGTTGTTCCTAGTAAAAAGGAGTTGAAAAGAATGAATATCCTGACAACAACTTCAGCACCGATTATCTGGTTGATTTTGATTGTTGTGCTGATTGTGGCAGAAGTCGCAACCTATCAGCTGGTCGCGGTATGGTTTGCACTGGGAGCGGTGGCATCGCTGCTGGCATCCCTGATGGGAGCTTCGGGGACCGTACAGCTGATTACCTTTGTTGTGGTCTCGCTGTTGAGCTTGGTCGCCAGCAGACCTCTTGTGAAAAAAATTCAGTCGGCTCCCAAGGAAAAGACCAACGCAGACCGTATCGTCGGTCAGACCGCCGTGGTCATCCATCCGATTTCTCCCGAGCAGAGGGGAAGGGTGGAGATCGAAGGACAGGACTGGTCGGCAGCGGCAGTCAACAAGGAAGAAAGCTTTGCAACCGGTCAAAAGGTCCAAATTGTTCGCATTGAAGGCGTGACCGTTTATGTAAAAGCTTTGGAAAACATTCAGTAAAGAAGGGTGGAGGCATTTTATGATTATTTTTCTGTCGGTATTGGTTCTTGTAATTCTAATTCTATTGATTACCAACATTAAAATCGTTCCGCAGTCGATGGTATTTGTTGTGGAGCGCCTGGGTTCTTATTATCAGACCTGGGACAACGGCGTACACTTTAAGGTTCCGTTTGTCGACCATATCGCAAAACGGGTCTCCTTGAAAGAGCAGGTGGTTGATTTTAAACCACAGCCGGTCATCACCCGCGATAACGTTACCATGCAGATTGACAGCGTTGTCTTTTATGAGATTACCGATGCCAAGCTGTTTACCTACGGCGTGGAGCGTCCGATTTCCGCGATTGAAAATCTGACAGCTACTACGCTGCGAAACATCATCGGTGAGCTGGAGCTGGACCACACCCTGACCTCCCGTGATGTAATCAACACCAAGATTACCACCACACTGGACACTGCCACCGACAAATGGGGCATCAAGGTCAACCGCGTAGAACTGAAAAACATCCTGCCGCCGGCAGAGATCCAGGATGCTATGGAAAAGCAGATGAAGGCAGAGCGTCAGCGCCGCGAGTCCATCCTTCGGGCAGAGGGTCAGAAGCGCAGCCAGGTGCTGATTGCAGAAGGTGAGAAGGAAGCGGCTATCCTGAAGGCACAGGCGGAGAAGGAATCGGCAATCCTGCGCGCAGACGCAGTGCGTGAGCAGAAGATTCGTGAGGCGGACGGTGAAGCGACCGCTATTCTGAAGGTACAGCAGGCGTATGCAGACAGCTTGAAGATGCTCAACGATGCAGCTCCGACCGACAAGGTGCTCACCCTCAAGAGCTTTGAGGCACTGGCAAAGGTGGCAGACGGTCAGGCAACCAAGCTGATTATCCCAAGCGAGATGCAGTCGCTGGCAGGTTTTGCTGCCTCCATCAAGGAGATTGTCACCGACCATGCAGGTGCAGGCACACAGGAGTAAGTCTTGTGTAGATTTTGATAACCAATTTCATAAAGAAAAAGGTCCTTCCGGCACAGGAGGGACCTTTTTTGATGTAAGGGAAAAACAATCCTGCAAAAGAATGGATAATATGAACAAATATCCATCCAAAAGCGGAAGAAAATTAAAATACCTGTACGATTTTTCCATCGAAATCTGGCAGATACTTGCATTTTACATTGGATTCATATAGAATAATATTAACTGATGATACAGCATCGCTCACCCCTGCCGCTAGAAAGAATGGAGGAAGGAACTGTGAAAAAAAGCACTGTTTTTGGACATTGGACCAGCGGTCTGATTGGTTTTTGCTTTGCTTTGCAGGTGGGTTCCGTGCGCTTTTTTGCAGGACAGGGAGAGAAGTCTGTATACAACAGAAAAAATGGGTAAAGTGTATGCTGTGGCAGGGTCTTTGTCGCAGCGTTTTTTTATTGCACCAAAGGCAACCGCGGTGCAGGGAGATGGGAGGAACGGTAACAATGGAAAACACAGCAAAAAAAGTAGCTGTCATCATGGGCAGCGACAGCGATCTGCCGGTTGTAAAACCTGCGATCGATAAACTGAAATCTTTTGGTGTACCGGTGGAGGCACACGTCATGAGCGCACACCGCACACCGGCTCTGGCAAGTGAGTTTGCAGCAAACGCAAAGGCAAACGGCTTTGGTGTCATCATCGCAGCAGCCGGCAAGGCAGCCCACCTGGGCGGCGTTCTGGCAGCGCACACCACCCTGCCGGTCATCGGGATTCCAATCAAGTCTTCTACCCTGGATGGACTGGATGCCCTGCTGGCAACCGTTCAGATGCCGTCCGGCATTCCGGTGGCAACCGTTGCAATCAACGGCGCAGAGAATGCAGCGATCCTTGCCGTTCAGATGCTGGCGCTCAGCGATGAAAAGCTGGCTGCACAGCTGGACGAAATGAAGGACAAGATGAACCGTGCAGTCATCGAAAAGGATGCCAAGCTTCAGCAGGAGCTGGCAGAGTAACTGCGCTTTTTAACATCAGTCGGTCAAATTTTTTTAGATACAGAGCTTGCAAGGCTCAATGAGAAGTATGGAGGTAATCAAAATGAAAAAGTGTGAAATGCTTTATGAAGGCAAGGCAAAAAAGGTCTATACCACCGAGGATCCTGAGCTGTACATCGTTGACTACAAGGACGATGCAACCGCTTTTAACGGTCTGAAAAAAGGCACCATCTCGGGCAAAGGCGTTATCAACAACCGCGTTACCAACCATCTGATGAAGATGCTGGAAAGCAAAGGCATCCCGACCCACTTTGTAGAAGAGCTGTCCGACCGTGAAACCGTTGTTAAAAAAGTGAAGATCGTTCCTCTGGAGGTAATCGTTCGCAACATCGCAGCAGGTTCTATGTCCAAACGTCTGGGCATCGAGGAAGGCACCGTTCTGCCAACCACCGTTTTGGAATACAGCTACAAAAACGACGATCTGGGCGACCCGCTGATCAACGACTACCATGCACTGGCAATGCAGCTGTGCACCCGCGAAGAGCTGGATCAGATTGCTTCCTACGCTTTCAAGATCAATGAAATCCTCAAGGCTTTCTTTAAAGAGATCAACGTAGACCTGGTAGACTTCAAGCTGGAGTTTGGTAAGCTCAGCGACGGTACCATCGTTCTGGCAGACGAAATCTCCCCTGACACCTGCCGCTTCTGGGATGCTACCACCCATGAAAAACTGGACAAAGACCGTTTCAGAAGAGATATGGACAATGTTGACGAGGGCTACCACGAAATCATGAAGAGACTGCTGGGTGAATAATCCGCATCTTCTTTACTAGAACAGGGCAACAACAGAAAGGATTTTAACGATATGAGCGAAAGTTTCAGCGAAAGCTATAAGGCAGCCGGCGTAGACGTTACCGCCGGATACAAGGCAGTTGAATTGATGAAGGCACACGTTGCAAGAACCATGACATCGGGCATGATGGGCGGCATCGGCGGCTTCGGCGGAGCCTTTGAGCTGGACCTGACCGGCATTACCAAGCCGGTTCTGGTTTCCGGAACAGACGGCGTGGGCACCAAGCTGAAGATTGCATTCATGCTGGACAAGCATGACACAGTGGGCATCGACTGTGTGGCAATGTGTGTCAACGACATCATCTGCTGCGGTGCAAAACCGCTGGTATTCCTGGATTATATTGCACTGGGCAAAAATATCCCGGAAAAGGTAGCAGACATCGTTAAGGGCGTGGCAGACGGCTGCGTAGAGACCGGCTGTGCGCTGGTTGGCGGCGAAACTGCCGAGATGCCGGGATTTTATCCGGTGGACGAGTATGACCTTGCAGGCTTCAGCGTAGGCGTTGTGGACAAGGATAAGATGCTCGACCCGGAAAATGTACAGCCAGGCGATGTGATGATCGCTCTGCCGTCCTCCGGCGTTCACTCCAACGGATTTTCTCTGGTGAGAAAGGTGTTTGAGCTGGAAAGCAAACCAAGAAACATCTTCCGTGAATTTAACGGATCTACCCTGGGTGAAACCCTGCTGACCCCAACCAGACTGTATGTAAAACCGATGCTCAAGCTGATGGACGAAATCAAAGTGAAATCGGTTGTTCATGTAACCGGCGGCGGTTTCTATGAAAATATCCCGCGCGCACTCAACGACAGAACCAAGGCTGTTGTAGAAAGAAACAGCGTGCGCGTACTGCCTATCTTCCAGGAAATCCAGAAGGTAGGAGAGATTTCTGAGCACGATATGTTCAACACCTTCAACATGGGCGTCGGCATGATTGCCATCGTTTCCAGCGAGGATGCAGACAAAGCGCTGCAGGTTCTTAAAGAAGCTGGCGAGGATGCCTATGTGATTGGTAAAGTGGAACAGGGTAGCAAAGAGGTCGAAATCATCTAGTCTTTTTGACAATCACACAAAAGCAGACGTAGCAATGGTCCTTCCCCTGTATCCGTGTAAAAAGGTGGGCAAGGGTCGCACCTGCGCGGCGTCTGCTTTTCATTTTATCGAAAGGAGCGGTGGAAATGGTCAAGATAGCAGTGCTGGTGTCGGGAGGCGGCACCAACTTGCAGGCTTTGATCGACCGCGAGCAGCAGGGTGAACTGGGCAGCGGAAAGATTTGTCTGGTCCTCAGCTCCCGCCCGGATGTCTATGCGCTGGAGCGTGCAAAAAAAGCCGGCATCGAAAGCATCGTGGTGGACCGCAAACAGTGCAGCAGTCCCGAGCAGTTCAGTGCAAAGGTACTCGAACAGCTGCAAAGCAGAGGAATCGAGATGGTGGTGCTGGCAGGATTTTTAAGCATCCTGTGTAAGGACGTGGTGCAGGCGTATCCGAACCGCATCATCAACGTCCATCCGTCCCTGATCCCTTCCTTCTGCGGCAAGGGATTTTACGGATTGAAGGTGCATCAGGCGGCGCTGGATTATGGAGTCAAGGTCACCGGCGCTACGGTGCATTATGTCAACGAGGTGACCGACGGAGGCAGCATCCTGCTGCAAAAGGCGGTCTACATCCAGCCGGACGACACACCCGAAACGCTGCAAAGAAGGGTGATGGAGCAGGCAGAATGGGAACTGCTCCCAAAAGCGACCGCGATGGTTTGTGAGCAGATTGAAAAAGAAAAGCAAAACAGCTGAGAAGTTGAGGAGAGAATTGGTTATGAATTATCTGAATCTTGCAGAGGAACTTGCTTCCACTACCTACCCGGGCAGAGGTATCGTGCTGGGCAGAAGCCAGGACGGCAAAAAAATGGTCATCGCCTACTTCATCATGGGCAGAAGTGAAAACAGCCGCAACCGTGTTTTTGTAGAGCAGGAGGGTGGCATCCGTACCGAGGCGTTTGATCCGGCAAAACTGGCAGACCCGTCGCTGATCATCTACGCACCGGTTCGTGTGCTGGGAGCAAAGACCATCGTTACCAACGGAGACCAGACCGATACCATTTATGACTTTATCAAGGACGGCAAAACCTTTGAAGAAGCGCTGCGCACCAGAACCTTCGAGCCGGATGCACCAAACTTCACCCCACGCATCTCCGGTGTGGTAGAAGGCTGCAACTACAAGCTGTCCATCCTCAAGAGCAACAATGGTGACCCGGAAAGCAACCAGAGATATTTCTTTGAGTACGAAAATCCAAAGGCAGGTCAGGGACATTTCATCCACACCTACCGCTGCGACGGCAACCCAATCCCTTCCTATGAGGGTGAGCCGACACCGGTCATCATCGAAGGCGACATCGACGCATTTACCGCACAGGTTTGGGATAACCTCAACGAGGACAACAAGGTTTCTCTGTTTACCCGCTTTATCGATCTGGAGAGCGGCGAAACCCAGACCCGCATCATCAATAAAAACAAGTAATCCCAGATATTTCAGAAAGGATGAAATCAATTATGGCAAACGAGCTTGCGCTGAAATATGGATGCAACCCAAATCAGAAACCATCCCGCATTTTTATGAAAGACGGCAGTGAACTGCCGCTGAAGGTACTCAACGGCAAACCGGGATACATCAACTTCCTGGATGCCTTCAACAGCTGGCAGCTGGTCAAGGAGCTCAAAGAAGCAACCGGTCTTCCGGCAGCTGCTTCCTTCAAGCACGTTTCTCCGGCAGGCGCCGCTGTTGGTCTGCCGCTGGACGACACCATGAAAAAAATCTACTTTGTAGATGACCTAGGAGAGCTTTCCCCAATCGCCAGCGCTTATGCAAGAGCCAGAGGTGCAGACAGAATGTCCTCCTACGGCGACTTCATCGCTCTGTCGGACGTTTGTGATGCCTGCACCGCCAGAATCATCAAGCGCGAGGTTTCCGACGGCGTCATCGCTCCGGGCTACACCGAAGAGGCGCTGGAAATTCTCAAGGAAAAACGCAAAGGCACCTACAACGTCATCGAGATCGACCCTGCTTATGTTCCACAGCCAATCGAGCACAAGGATGTGTTCGGTATCACCTTCGAGCAGGGCAGAAACAATCTGAAGATTGACACCGACCTGTTCCAGAATATCGTTTCCCAGAACAAAGAGCTGCCGGAAAATGCAAAGATCGACCTGCTCATTAGCTTGATTGCACTCAAATACACCCAGTCCAACTCGGTCTGCTACGTCAAAGACGGTCAAGCCATCGGTATCGGCGCAGGTCAGCAGTCCAGAATCCACTGCACCAGACTGGCAGGCAACAAGGCAGACATCTGGTATCTGCGTCAGCATCAGAAGGTGCTCAACCTGCCATTTAAAAAGGACATCCGCAGAGCAGACCGCGACAACACCATCGACGTGTACATCTCGGACGATTATATGGATGTGCTGGCAGACGGCATTTGGGAAAACTTCTTTACCGAAAAGCCGGAACCGCTGACCAGAGAGGAAAAACGCGCATGGCTGGATACCCTGACCGGCGTATCGCTGGGTTCGGATGCCTTCTTCCCATTCGGTGACAACATCGAAAGAGCACACCGCTCCGGTGTACAGTACATCGCAGAACCGGGCGGCTCGATCCGTGACGACAATGTAATCGAAACCTGCGATAAATACAACATGGTACTGGCATTCACCGGAATCCGCCTGTTCCATCACTAAACAACATCTGCCAAAAAGGGGAAGGAAGCCAAGTCCTTCCCCTCTTTTGGAATCAGAAGGAAAGGACGATTTGCTATGAAAATTTTGGTAGTAGGCTCCGGCGGCAGAGAGCATGCCATCATCCGTAAGTTAAAACAGAGTCCAAAAGCCGAAACAATCTACTGCTGTCCCGGCAACGGCGGCATCAGCATGGATGCGCAGTGTGTGGACATCAAGGCGATGGACATCGACGGTGTCGTTCGGTTTTCCAAGGAGAACAGCATCGACCTGGTCGTTGTAGCTCCCGATGACCCATTGGCAGCAGGTATGGTGGATGCGCTCAATCAGGAGGGCATCATGACCTTTGGTCCAACCAAGGATGCAGCACAGATTGAAGCCAGCAAGGTGTTCTCCAAAAACCTGATGAAGGAGTTTCACATTCCAACCGCTGCTTATGAGGTGTTTGATGACCCGGCAAAAGCGCTGTGCTACATCGAAGAAAAGAATGAGTACCCGGTGGTCATCAAGGCGGACGGTCTTGCACTGGGCAAAGGGGTCATCATTGCTGCCAGTCACGAGGAAGCCAAAGAGGGTCTGCACGAAATCATGGAGGAAAAGGTGTTTGGCACCAGCGGCAACCATGTAGTTGTGGAGGAATTTTTGACCGGACCGGAGGTTTCTGTGCTGGCATTTGTGGATGGCAAGACGGTGGTGCCGATGGTTTCCTCGATGGACCACAAGCGTGCGCTGGACGGAGACAAGGGACTGAACACCGGCGGTATGGGCACCATCGCACCAAACCCGTTCTATACACCGGAGGTTGCACAGGAGTGCATGGAAAAAATCTTCAAGCCGACCGTTGCAGCCATGGCAAGTCTGGGCAGACCGTTTAAAGGCTGCCTGTACTTTGGATTGATGCTCACTCCAAAGGGACCGTATGTCATCGAGTACAACAGCCGCTTCGGGGACCCGGAAACACAGGTTGTACTGGAACTGCTGGACAGCGACCTGGTGGAAATCATGGAAGCGGTGTACAACGGAACCTTGACCGAAGAGATGGTCCGTTTCTCCGATGAGAAGGCTGCCTGCGTCATCATTGCAAGCGGCGGCTATCCGAAATCCTACCGCAAGGGTCTGCCAATCAGCGGACTGGATGCACAGGGTCAGAGGGAAGGCGTCAGCGTTTATCACTCGGGCACCAAGCTCACCGATGGTGTATACTACAACAACGGCGGTCGTGTGCTGGGTGTAACAGCAAGGGCGCAGAGCCTCCAGGAGGCGCTTGACAAGGCGTATGAGAGCGTAGACTCGATTTCCTTTGAGGATTGCTTCAGCCGCCGTGACATCGGCAAGCGTGCCTTGCAGGCAAAGTAAGAAACAGATACTTTGAGCAGAACAAAAGGGTCGTGTATCAAAATAGATACACGACCCTTTTTAGTTTTTAGAATGCTTATGCAGCAAAGGAAGCTCTATTCCCTAGGTTCCTTGAGGTAGCGGCTGGGTTTGCCGGTGTACAGGATTGCCAGACGGTGCAGCGCGCGGGTACAGGAAACATACAGCAGCTGACGGTCAAAGCTGTTGCGATAATTTTTCTCGTCGGCATCGCAGAGGATGGCAGCATCAAATTCCAAGCCTTTTGCCATATAGACCGGCATCAGCATGACACCGGAAAAGATTTCCTTCTGCTCGATGTCCATCAGGTGAACCGGCAGTTTGTCTTTCAAAAGGGAGTACAGTTGCTTGGCGGTTGCCTGCGTTTTGCAGATGATGCCAATGGAGTCATATCCTTCGCCAAGGTATTGCTGTGTCAGCTGCTCAATGCGGTCGGCAGTTTGCCGGAGGTTATCGGTCGATTCCACCAGGACCGGCTGTTCGTGGCGGTCAAAGCTTTCCATCTGGGTATCGGCGGGCAGGAAGCGGCGGGAATATTCGCTGATTTCATAGGAGCAGCGGAAGCCTTTGCTCAAGGTAATCAGGCAGGAACGCTTGTTCGGGAACAAATCTGCAATATCTCGATAGAACTGGGTGGTTTCCTGCTTTTCGATGGTCTGGTTGCAGTCGCCCATGATGGTGTAGCGGGCGTTCGGAAACAGCTTTTTGAGGATGGAGAAATGCAGCGGAGAATAATCCTGCGCCTCATCCACCACCACTTGGCGGATGTCCTGAAAGCCGTCGCTGCCGAACAGGCAAAGATGCAGGTATAAAAGCGGCAGGGCATCCTGATAGCACAGCTGCTCCTGTTGCAGGCGATTGGCAGCAAGGTCGAGAATCTGCTCAATCGAGTCGGGCAGCGCAAGACCCTTTGCCATACGCAAAAACAGAGAACGGTCGCACAGCAGGCGGCAGTACAGCTGGAAGCTGTCCAGGGTGGTGAAGAGCCTGATTTGACGTTTGATGCGGCTGCTCTCTTTGATAGAGAGCAATCTGCCGAACTGCTTTTTGTCGTACAGATGCTGTACAAAGGTGCCGGAGAAGCTCTGCAATTTTTTAAGCCTATCTTCCCGGCGGAGCTTATGAATCTGGGACCAGAGCCGCTGCTCCAACAGCTTGAGCGCACCGTCCAGCGGCGCACGGCGGCAGGCTTTTTGAACAAAGGCGCTCATCTGCTCCCTGGTTTCCAGCAGCTTGCCGTCGTAGTACAGGTCGGTGTAGTCAATCATGCGGCGGATATAGTAGGAAACATATCGCTCCAGAATGGTGAGAAAGGTATTGGAGGAGAAAAATTCCACCGAGCGGTGCAGCAGCTCCCGCTCCTTCTGGGTAGAGGCACAGACCATCTGCTCCAGCAGCAGGCTGCGCGGCAAAATCGGTTTGCCGGAGCAAATTTTGTTGTACAGCCCTTCAAAGGTCAAGCTAGCAACATTTTTTTCACCCAGCGAGGGCAGGACATTGGCGATATAGCTGCCAAACAGGTTGTTTGGGGAGATGATGACGATGTTGTTGGCATACAGCTTTTGGGTGACCCCTTCGTACAGCAAAAAGGCGACCCTGTGCAGGGCAACCGAGGTTTTTCCGCTGCCGGCAACGCCCTGCACGAAAAGCAGTTCGTTTTGCGTATCACGGATAATCATGTCCTGCTGTCGCTGGATGGTCTCTACAATCGAGCGCATCTGTGGCGAGGTGTTGTGGGAGAGCGCCTCACGCAGCAGGTTGTCCATGATGTTTACGTCAGAGTCGAAGAAGTAGTTGAGAGTGCTTTCTTTAATTTCAAACTGCCGTTTGAGCGATACAGTGCCGCGGATGATGCCGGAAGGTGCCTGATATTCCACCGGACCGGTTTCGTAGCGGTAGAACAGGCTGGCAATCGGTGTGCGCCAGTCGTAGACGTAGGGCTCATAGGAGTCCTCGTCCTGAACGGTGAACAGACCGATGTAGATGCGCTCGGCGGGGGAGGACTCAAAGCCCTGTTCGGTGAAGTCGATTCTTGCAAAGTACGGAGAATCCAGCGCCTGCCGGTAGTGGTCGATCCGCTTGTGGGCAGCGTCATACCTGCCGGACTGCGCCTGGATGGATTCGAGTGCCTGATGTGCCTCGACCGCATTGTCGAAGCCGCCGCGGAAGGAAACATTTTCCCACATTTCCTTGCGGGCAGAGATAATCTGTTCCTTTTCGTCGGAGCAGGCTTGCTCTTCCCGTTGCAGGTTTTCCCGAATGAAGGTGCAGGTCTTGTCCAGATACTGCTGTTCCTGTATAAATTCTTTTTCGTATTCCATGCAAATCCTCCTTCTTCTGGTGGGCTGTTTGTTTCCATATCTTATTATTATATCATTGTTGCAGGTGGATAGCAATGATTTTTGATTGACAAAGAGCCAGAAGAAAAGCTATATCCTTGCTGTGGGCGTTGTATGGCTGGGTGCTGTCGAAAAAACAATAGCCAAAAAGGGAAGTCCAAACGGACTTCCCTTTTTGGCTGTGTAATAAAAAATAGAGGACGACCGGAGTTTACCGGTCAGGAGATCTCAAAAGAAAGGTAAAAGAAGCGTAAAAATTGCATACTTCTTTTAACAATCTTATTATAACCTCTTGCTAGTAAAAAGTCAATAAATTTTTAGGAAAAAATAAAAATAAAAATAGATGGATTATACAAACGAGCTTTTATACCCCTAAAAAGGTGCAAAAAGATTTGTAATAGACCCTCTTGTAATTTGTAAAAACATACAATATAATGAAAGATATGGAATTTTTACTATTTAACAATCCCGCAATACGGCGGGACAAAAGAGAAGGAGAGGAATGGATTTATGGCAAAAGAAAAGAAAACGACCTCGATTGACATGACCAGCGGCAGCCCGTACCGGCTGATTTTGAGCTTCACCATGCCGCTGTTGCTGGGTAACATCTTCCAGCAGCTGTACAACATGGTGGACAGCGTAGTGGTCGGAAATGTCATCGGGGACAAGGCACTGGCTGCGGTGGGCACCGGCTTCCCCATCATTTTTATGCTCAGCTCGTTGTTTATGGGCATCGGTACCGGCGCGACTATTATGATTTCGCAGTTTTACGGTGCGCGCGACCTGGAGCGGGTCAATCAGACGGTCAATACCATCTACACGGCGTTGATCATCGGTATCATTCCGCTGTCGCTGATTGGTATCTTTTTAAGTGAACCGCTGCTGCACATGATGAAGGTGCCGGATGACGGCACATTGGAGATGGCAAAGACGTATATGGTCATCATCTTCATCGGCGTGATTGGTAACCTGGGCTTTAACATCAACGCGGGCATCCTGCAGGGCTTTGGCGACAGCCGCACATCCCTGCTGTTTTTGATGATCGCGACGGTCATCAACATCGTGCTGGACCTGGTGCTGACCATCACTGTCCCAATGGGGGTAGCAGGTGTTGCGCTGGCGACCATCATCGCACAGATTGTTTCCTGGCTGTTCGGTGTCTTTTACATCAACCGCCACTATGATTTCATCAAAATCCGTCCGCACAAGTTCTATTTCCAGAAGGAGCTGTTTTTCCAGGCAATGCGTCTGGGTATCCCGTCCGGTATTCAGCAGGCACTGTTTTCCATCGGCATCATGTTTATGCAGTCGCTGGTAAACAGCTACGGCTCCAGCTTTATGGCAGGCTTTAACGGTGCAAACAAGATTGATACCTTTGCTTTCCTGCCGGTCCAGAGCTTGTCCAACGCACTGACCACCTACACAGGACAGAACATCGGTGCAGGCAACCAGCATCGCGTCAAAGAAGGCTTAAAGGCATCGCTGATCATGTCGATTGGCTGCTGCATTGTCGTCGGCATCCTGCTGTACCCAACCAGTGCCTTTATGATGCGAATGTTCAGCCAGAACGCAGAGGTTATCGATGCAGGTGTCGCCTATTTGCATGGGGTGCTGCCGTTTTATTTCCTGCTGGCAATCACCTTTATGTACAACAGCGTTCTGCGCGGCGCAGGAGACATGGTGATTCCGATGATTTCCTCCTTTGTCAGCCTCTGGCTGGCAAGACTGCCGGCTGCCTACCTGATTGCACACTTCTTTGAAAAAGAGGACATCTACTATTCCTACGCAGTTGGTTGGGCGCTGGGCGTACTGATTTCCGGTATCTACTACATGACCGGAAAGTGGAAGAACAAGAGCATTGTAGAACGAATGAAAAAACAGGAAGCATAAGAACGTCTTTTAAAAAGCAGCCGTTCAGCCGGATAAACGGTTGATTTCGGCTGCTTTTGCTTTATAAAACACACAGACCGACAGAATGAAAAGGAGGGCTGCCCTGTGGAATGGCAGACAAAACAGATACGGCGAACCTACAACCGCTTAGGGTTGGGGATGCTGGCATACCTGTTGATTTATCAGTTTTTATCGTTGCCGCTGATGCTGGTGGTAAAGCTGCTGTGCCCGCAGCTGCTGTCCTCCTCCTGGTTTGGGTTGCTGTTGGGGGAGCTGGTGCAGTATGCGATTGCTTTGCCGGTCTGCTGGTGGATTGCAAAAAGTGCAAACACACCGCAGCGCCCTCTAAGTCGAAGAAAACTCAGTGTCAACTGCTTTTTCAAGTATCTGCTGTTAAGTATCGGACTGCTGTTTTTATTTAATCTCATCGGAACAGCGGTCAATGAGCTGCTCTCACAGCTGAAAGGCTCTCCGGCAGGCAACCTGGTCGAGCAGAGTGTCGGCTCCTACACACTCTGGCAGATGGTTCTGGTGACGGTCATCTCTGCGCCGCTGGGGGAGGAGCTGCTCTTTCGCAAGCTGGTCTACCGCTGCGTGGGTGCGTATGGGGACAAGGCGTATGTTTTCACCAGCGCCTGCCTGTTTATGCTGATGCACGGCAACGTGGTACAGTATCCGTATGCGTTTGCGCTGGGCGGACTGTTTGCATGGGTCTACTGCAAGACCGGCTCGCTGCGGAACACCATTCTGCTGCACGCCTGTGTCAATTTTATCGGAGGGGTCATCCCGTATCTGGCGGGAGAGAGTGAACTGGTGCTGTCGCTGCTGGGAATGCTCTATCTGCTGGGAGCAGCTTACGTCGGCTACACCCTCTGGCGGTGCAGAGGAAGGCATCCGCTGCAAAACGACCCGAAGTTGCCGGAGGGTGCGTTGGATGCTGCTTTGCTCAATGTGGGGATGCTGCTGTTTACAGCTGTCTCCTTTGCGATGGCAGGCTATGTGATTTTGTATCTGTAGAGCGATGTGATACAGGGAGGAAAGTAAAATGAAAATACCGACGATTGAAACACCGAGATTGTATCTGCGTGGATTTCAGAAGGAGGATGCACGATTTGCTGCCGGCATCTGGAACGATGCAGAGATGGGAGAGTATCTGCCGGACGAAGCGATGGAGGAATTGGATGAGGAGTATCTGCATCAGTTGGAGCAGCTGGGAGAGGACGAGGAATGTTGCTACCTGATTGCCGAGGATAAGCAGAGCGGGGAGCGGATTGGCACCTGTAGTTTCCTTCCAAAGGACGGGGTCTATGATCTTGCCTACTGTGTACACAAGCAGTTTTGGGGAAGGGGATATGCCACCGAGATGGCAAAGGGAATGGCAGAGTACGCCCGCAGCAGCAAAGCAAAGGCAGTGACCATCTGGGTCACCGAAGGGAACAATGCCTCGGTGCGGGTGGCACAAAAGCTGGGCTGTGTGCAGGACGGCAAAAGCTCCTACCAGAAAAGAGGGACAGAAAAAACCTACACCGACTATCGGTATCTTCTGCAATTTTAAGGAAAAGTTGCAGAAAAAAATTGGCAGGATAAAGGAAAGGGGAGAAACCGATGAACGACAGAGAGTGTCCGGGACCCACACTGGAGCGCTGTGCAAGGGTGCTGGGTGTTAAAGTAGAACAGCTCAGGCTGGTTGGAGAGGGAGCCAATGGGTTGATTGTGAGCGATGGCAGCGGGGTGGCGTATAAATTTCCGAAAAACAGGATTGCCCTGCAAAGCCTCAAAGAGGAAATCACCTATACAAAGAAGCTGTCACACGTCCTTTCGGTAGCTGTGCCGGAGTATCTGCTGGTGCATCTGGAGCAGCCGCTGGGCGAAGCTTTCTGTGCTTACCGCTTGCTGCGCGGGGTGAGCCTGACACCTGCTATCTATGCAGCGCATCGTCAAAACCTTTCCGGGCAGCTGTCTGCTCTGCTCCGGGAGATACACGCCATCCGCCTTCCGGCAGCGTGCAAAGAGCCAATGGACTTTGCAAAACTGTATCGGGAGATACAGCAGTATCTTTTTGCGCAGATGAGCCGAGAGGAGCAGCGGCAGGTGAGCGGTCGATTTGAAGAGTATCTTTCCCACACAACGCCGGAAGAACGCTGCATCGTCCATGGGGACTTGGGCGCTGCCAATATTCTGTGTGACCCGAAGCGGGGAGAACTGACTGCGGTCATCGACTGGGCAGAGCTGTCGCAGGACGACCCGGCGATGGATTATTCCTCGCTGACCTGTAAAAGGAGCCTGCCGCAGTGCCGGGAGGACCTGCTCTGCCTGGACCCTTCTTTGCGTGAAATCTTTTCCCGGATGGATTTTATTCAGTACACCTTTCCACTTCAGGATAGGCTTTATGAAGAAAAGGTGCGCGCAGGAATTTTAACAGAAAATGAGTAACAGCAAAAAGCACTCCCGATATAGTTTCCTATATCGGGAGTACTTTTTATTTGCGATGGATTATTCGTAGATTGGATATTTGCTGCAAAGCTCGGTGACACCGGCACGGATTTCATCCGCTTTGTTTTCAAAGTCGGTAGCAGCCAGCTTGATGAAGTGAGCGACCTTGACCATATCCTCTTCCTTGAAGCCTCTGGTGGTGACAGCAGGAGTGCCGACACGCAGACCGCTGGTGACGAATGGGCTTTGTGGGTCGTTCGGGATAGCGTTCTTGTTGGCGGTGATATAAACCTCGTCCAAACGTTTCTCCAGCTCTTTGCCGGTGATGTTCATGTTCTGCAGGTCGATGAGGATCAGATGGTTGTCGGTGCCGCCGGATACCAGACGGAAGCCTTCATCGGTCAGCGCTTTGGCAAATGCCTGTGCGTTGTTGATGACCTGCTGCTGGTATGCTTTAAATTCCGGCTTGAGCGCTTCGCCGAAGCAAACTGCTTTGGCAGCGATGATATGCTCCAATGGACCGCCCTGTGTGCCCGGGAATACAGCCTTGTTGATCTGTTTTGCCAGAGCTTCCTTGCACAGGATCAGACCGCCTCTTGGACCGCGCAGGGTCTTGTGGGTGGTGGTGGTGACAACATCTGCATACAGAACCGGATTCTGATGCAGACCGGCAGCAACCAGACCGGCGATGTGTGCCATATCGACCATCAGGTATGCGCCGACTTCATGGGCAATCTCTGCAAATTTGTCGAAGCGGATCTCTCTTGGGTAAGCGGAAGCGCCGGCAACAATCAGCTTTGGTTTGTGCTCAAGAGCCAGCTCGCGAACCTTATCATAGTTGATGCGCTCGCTGTCGTCCAGGCTGTATGGGATAAAGTTGTAGTAGGTGCCGGACAGGTTGACCGGGCTGCCGTGGGTCAGGTGACCGCCGTGAGCCAGGTTGAGTCCCAGAACGGTGTCGCCCGGTTTGATCAGTGCAAAGTAAACAGCCAGGTTGGCGCTTGCGCCGGAATGAGGCTGTACGCAGGCATGGTCGGCGCCAAACAGTTTTTTCGCTCTTTCGATGGCGATATTTTCAACGACATCCACGCACTCGCAGCCGCCGTAGTAGCGCTTGGACGGGAAACCTTCTGCATACTTGTTGGTCAGGACGGTTCCCATTGCCATCATAACAGCTTCGGAAACGATATTTTCAGAAGCAATCAGCTCGATGTTGCGTTTCTGGCGGGCATATTCCGCTTCGATTGCTTTGCCCACTTCCGGGTCGCTCTGTGTGATGAAGTTCATAACGTCTTTAACCATTCAAAAAAGCCTCCTTAGAAATAATAAAATCATAAAAAACCTTAACGTTTTTTAGGTGCAAGATGGATTGCCATTGCGTGTACATCCTCAACTGCCTCGGTGACTCCTTCGCAGAAGGTTGGATGCGGGCGGATGACGCCGGCAAGCTGGGCACAGGTCAGACCGTTGACAATGGCGGTGGCAAGTTCTGCCACGATGTCGGTCGCGCGGGAACACATCAGCTGTGCGCCGAGGATGACATCGGTTTCCTGGTGAGCAAGCACCTTGATGAAGCCGCGCTCCTGCTCGTCGATGAGAGAGCGTCCGTTGCCGGTCATCAGGAATTTGCCTTTTTTCACAGGGATGCCCTGCTGCTTTGCTTCGTCCTCGGTGATGCCGACAGAGGCAATCTCCGGGTCGGTGTAGATGCAGCCGGGAACATAACGCAGGTCAATCGGCGGTTTTTGTCCGGCGATGGTGTGGACAGCGCAGATGCCCTGTGCGCTTGCCATATGTGCAAGCTGGATTTTGGAGGTGACATCGCCGATGGCGTAGATGGAATCCACGCTGGTGCGGAAGTTTTCATCGGTGACGATTCTGCCGCGTTCACAGGCAACTTCAAATCCTTCTGCAAACAATCCCTGTGTGTTGGGACGTCTGCCGATGGCAACCAGAACCTGCTGTGCCGGTACAGCCTGTGCCTTGCCCTTTTCGGTAAAGTGGCAGACCAGACCGTTTTCGTCCTGCTCCAGCTTTTCGACCATCGCTCCGGTGTGGATGCTGACACCGCGTTTTTTGAGCACCATATTTAGGCTCTGGGAAATTTCGCGATCCATGGTCGGCAGGATACGCTCCATAGCTTCCACGATGGTGACATGACAACCAAAGGAAGAGAAGACGCTGGCAAACTCAACGCCGATGACGCCGCCGCCGATAATCAGAATCTCCTTGGCAAGGGAATCTGCCTGGGTGAAGTGTGGGTCGTCAAGCAGCTCGTCGCTGGTGACCACATTTGGCAGGTCCAGACCGGGAATCGGCGGACGGGCAGGGACAGACCCGGTAGCAATGAGAATATTTTCTCCTCGAATGACCTCGCCTTGGTCTAATTGTACATCATTTTTCCCCAAAATGGAAGCAGAATTATTAAAAAAATCTATTTTATTTGCTTTGATGAGCTGTTCGATGCCGGTTCTGAGTTTGACAACAACGTCATTTTTGCGCTGATGCACCTTTGCCCAATCAAAGGAAGTGTTTTCAGTGTGAAGTCCGAACAGCTCGAAGTTTGCCGCCTCGCGGTACAGCTGTGCGGAATGGAGCATCGCTTTGGTGGGGATGCAGCCGCGGTTCAAACAGGTGCCGCCGACATCCCGGCGTTCAATCAGAGCGGTGGTTAATCCAAGCTGTGCAGCACGGATAGCTGCCTCATAGCCGCCAGGACCGGCACCGATGACAATGAGCTGATATTCTTTCATGACATAATCCCCCTACAAAAAGTGGTAAATGGTCCGATGAATCGATTATTTGCTGTCCTGCCGGGTCAGACTGGCAATCTGCTCCAGCTGCTGCTGTTGTGTCTGGGTCAGTTCTTCCAACTGCAACAGTCGATTTAGCACTGCATCCGGCTCAAACCGGCAGCCTTTCAGACAGGGTGCGATTCTTTCGATGAAACGTTCGTCCAAAGAATCAGAGTAAAGAGCGGCATCTTCGATGATGCCGTTGTCGATGTTGAGCTGAAGCTGTATTTCTCCCCAGTCAAACCGCTCTTCCCGCAGCCAGGTGAAGGGAATTTTGCGTCCATACAGCCAATCCCAGGAGGAATAGCGGCTGTAAAGGGACATTACCCGCTTGGTATCAAAGTTTTGGTCATCCATTGCTTCCGGTTCCAAGCCGTATACATGGGACAGTGCTTTGAGCAGCTCCTGCTGCATCTGTTCACGGGTCAGGTCGGGAATAAAGTCGCACAGGTTGCACACCCGCGAGGTGACGGAAGAAACGCCTTTGGAGCGCAGCTTCTTTTCGGAAACATTGAGGTAGCGGGCAACCTTTTGGGTGTCCACCCGCAGCATGAGGGTGCCGTGGTGGTAGGAGTTGCCTCCTTTTTGACAGAAGGCGTTGCCCGAAAACTTTTTGCCGTCTACCGTTACATCATTTCTGCCACTTTTTTGTGCATCAATGCCAAGGCTGCGGACTGCCTCCAGGATGACCGACATCTGCTTGGAAAGGTTGTAGTCGCTGCTGGGAATCAAAAAGGTAAAATTGAGGTTCCCCAGGTCATGAAAAACCGCACCGCCGCCCGAGAGACGACGGGCAAGATGCCCGCCGTCGGCTTCGAGCTCCTGAAACCGGCATTCCTTCCAGGCGTTCTGGTTTTTGCCGATTACAACGGTGCGTTCATTCTGCCAGAGGTATAGGATCAGCTGATTGGGCTTAACGGTTTCCAAAAGATATTCTTCAACAGCCAGGTTCAAGTATGGGTTGGTCGAGCTGCTGATGAAATAAGAAAGCCTGTTGATCATATCAGATTTCCTCCAGAAGATGGGGATGGATTAAAATGTAAAGCGAAGACGTGGATTTCTTGCAGCGCCTACCTCGTCCAGACGGCGGACAGGGGTGTGCAACGGCATCTGGTGCATCTTTTCAGGGTCGGACTGCGCAGTCTGGTAGATTTCATGCAGAACGGCAATCGCGTGGTCGAGCACCTCTCTTGGCTCTGTTTCGGTAGGTTCTACCATCAAAGCCTCTTCCACAATCAATGGGAAATACATTGTCGGCGGATGGATGCCGTTATCCAGTAGACCTTTGGCGACGTCCATAGCGGATACGCCCTTTTCCTTCTTGAGGTTTGCAAGGGTCATAACAAATTCGTGCATACAACCGGTATCAAAAGCGATGTCATAGACATCCTTGAGATGATTCATCATGTAGTTGCAGTTGAGGACTGCGTTGGAGGAAGCCTCCGGCACACCCTCTTTGCCCAGGGTCATCAGGTAGGTCAGAGCGCGAACGACCACCAGGAAGTTGCCGTAGAAGGCTTTGACAGCGCCGATGCTCTGTGGGTTATCCTGCTCCAGGCGCAGCGCGCCTTCTTCGCCGACCACAGTCGGGGATGGCAGGAACGGTTTGAGGATGTTTTTGCATCCGACTGCACCGGAACCGGGACCGCCGCCGCCGTGCGGGGTGGAGAAGGTTTTGTGCAGGTTCAAATGAACAACGTCGAAGCCGGTGTCGCCGGGACGAACGATGCCCATGATGGCGTTGAGGTTGGCTCCGTCGTAGTAGCACAGACCGCCTGACTGATGGATGATGTCGGTGATCTGCGCAATATTCGGGTCAAACAGACCGACGGTGTTCGGGTTGGTCAGCATCAGACCGGCGGTGTGTTCGTCAGCAGCAGCGCGCAGCGCATCGAGGTCTACGCAGCCGTTTTCCAGAGAAGGGATGCTGACGACCTGGAATCCTGCCATGGTGGCAGAAGCAGGGTTGGTGCCGTGTGCCGAGTCCGGGACCAGAATTTTGGTGCGCTCAAAATGACCGTTTGCCTGATGGTAGGCTTTGATCAGCATCAGACCGGTCAGCTCGCCGTGTGCTCCGGCAGCCGGCTGGAAGGTCATATCGTCCATGCCGGTGATCTCGCACAGGTATTTGCGGGCAAGGTCCATCACCTCAAGACAGCCTTGTGCAGTGCTCTGCGGCTGGAGCGGGTGGATTGCAGCAAAACCGGGGAGGGAGGCAATCTCGTCGTTGACCTTTGGGTTGTACTTCATGGTACAGGAGCCTAAAGGATAGAATCCGTCGTTGACACCGTGTGTCTGTTTTGCAAGTTCGGTGTAGTGACGGCTGATTTCGTTTTCGCTTAAAGAAGGCAGGTGAGGAGCCTGTGCCCTGCAAAGGGAAGCATCCGGCAGCTCAACCGCGACATCGCACGCCGGCAGGATGGTGCATTTTCTGCCGGTATGGCTGCGTTCAAATAACAGTTGCATTACATAAGCTCCTTTCTGATGATTTCGACCACGCGGTCCATCTCTTCTTTGGTGTTCTTTTCAGTTGCACACCAAAGGATACCGCCGTCTGCCAGAGGATAACCGCCCAAAATACCCTGCTGTTCCAAAGCGGAAAGCAGTTTGTCAGAATCCTTCTGGTCGGTAACAAATTCATGGAAGAATGTGCCGCTGTAACGCAGGCTGACACCCGGAATCGAGCAGAGCTGCTGTGCCAGATAATGTGCTTTCTGGTAGCACAGGGAAGCTGCCTGTTTGAGTCCGTCCGGTCCAACGGTAGCCAGGTAAACCGAAGCGGTCAGCGCACACAGCGCCTGGTTGGAGCAGATGTTGCTGGAGGCTTTTTCGCGGCGGATGTGCTGCTCTCTTGCCTGAAGGGTGAGGACGAAGGCGCGTTTGCCATCGACATCGACCGTTTCACCGACGATTCTGCCCGGCAGCTTTCTCATCATTGCCTGGGTAGCAGCCATGAAGCCCAGGTAAGGACCGCCAAAGGAAAGCGGCATACCCAAAGGCTGACCCTCGCCAACTGCGATGTCAGCGCCCTGCTCCGCAGGGGTTTTGAGCAGTCCGAGTGCAATCGGATTGCAGCCGGCAATCAGCTTGGCGCCGACCGAGTGAATCATCTCGGCTGCCTTTTCCATCTCTTCGAGCTGTCCGAAGAAGTTTGGACTTTGCAGATACAGGCAGGCGCTGGTCTTTTTGTCCAGCTGGGATGCCATAGCATCCAGGTCGGTCTTGCCGTCCTTGACAGGCAGCAGGACCAGCTCGTGTCCGGCAGCCCAGCAGTAGGTTTTCACAACGGCAATGGTGTCCGGGTGAGCGGCAGCGGAGCAGAAAACGACTTTACGGCTGCGCTCGCAGCACATATTGACCGCTTCAGCAGCAGCAGTAGCTCCGTCGTAGACCGAGGCATTGGAAACATCCATGCCGGTCAGCTCGCAGATCATCGTCTGGTATTCAAAAATCGACTGGAGCACACCTTGGCTGATCTCTGCCTGATAAGGAGTGTAGGCGGTGAGGAATTCCTCTTTGCCGGTCACACTTTTTACAATGGAAGGGATATAGTGGTCGTATGCGCCGGCACCGCGGAAGATGGAGCCGAATACAACGTTTTTAGCGGCAATTTTTTTCATTGCGCTGCTGACTTCCAGCTCGGACATACCCGATGGAAGGTTCAGCTCCCCTTTGAGCTTTAGCTCATCGGGAATATGGGAGAACAGCTGGTCGATGCTGGACAGCCCGATGGATTCCAGCATCTCCTGCCGTTCCTGCAAGGTAGAAGGAACGTAAGATCCCATGGTGTTATGCCTCCTGGCTCAGCAGAGCTTCGTAATCGGTGGAGGAGAGCAGCTCCTCTTTATCGGAAACTTCGTTGACCTGAATCATCCATGCGCCGTAAGCGTCCTGGTTGATCAGTTCAGGATGGTCGAGCAGTTCTTCGTTGATTGCGCAGACAACGCCGGAAACCGGGCTGTATACATCGGAAACAGCTTTTACCGATTCAACGTCGCCGAAAGCAGCGCCAACCTCAACCTCGTCGCCTTCCTGTGGCAGGTTTACGAATACCAGGTCGCCCAGCTGGTCCTGCGCGTAGTCGGTCAGACCGATGCGGTAGCTGCCGTCGCCCATGTCCTGTACCCATTCGTGAGATTTTGCATAAAGAAGATTGGTTGGATTGCTCATAGTAAAAGTCCTCCTTGAAATAAACGGTAAAGATTTTAGTGTGTTTAAAATATTCAGCTTGAATGATGGTTATCTTTTATAAAACTGGCTTTTGATGACCTCGGCGGTGACACGTTTGCCTCGGATTTCCACCTCGACCTGTGCGCCCAGTGGAGCTGGTTCTTTTTCAACGATTGCCATTGCATAAGCGCCGCCTAAGAATGGGCAGTGGGTGCCGGATGTGGTGTGACCGATCAGCTTGTCGCCGACATAGACCGGGCAGTTTTCACGGGCAATGCCTCTGCCGGTGATCTTCAGACCGCAGCGTTTGATGGATGGGGTACCCATCTCTTCCATTGCCTTTTTGCCGATGAAATCTGCTTTGTCCATCTTGACAAACATTCCCAGACCGGTCTGCTTGGGAGTGATCTCGTCGTTCATCTCATGTCCGTACAAAGGCATTCCGGCTTCCAGACGCAGGGTGTCTCTTGCACCCAGTCCGCATGGGATCAGACCGTTTTCTTTGCCGGCTTCCAGCAGAGCGTTCCACAGCTTAACAGCATCCTCGGATGCGCAGTACAGCTCTACGCCGTCTTCACCGGTGTAGCCGGTACGGGATACCAGGCATTTACATCCGGCAACCTCCATTTCACGGGTGAAGGTGTAGTATTTAACAGGCAGCTGTTTGCTGTCACATAGTTTATCCAAAATGGCGTTTGCCTGCGGACCCTGCAAAGCGATCTGTGCGATGCCGTCGGAGAGGTCCTCAAACTGTACGTTGCCGCTCAGATGTGCCTTGACCCACTCGGCATCCTTTTCATGGTTGGCAGCGTTGACGACCATCAGGTAGCTTTCGCCACTGAAACGGTAAACGACCATGTCATCCACTACGCCGCCCTTGTCGTTGCACATGGGGCTGTAGCGAACCTGACCGTCCTCCATGTCAGAAAAGTCGTTGGTCAGCAGCATCTGGACGTTTGCCAGTGCATCGGGACCCTTGAGCAGCAGCTCAGCCATGTGGGATACATCGAACATTCCGGCTTGTTTTCTTACCGCCAGATGCTCTGCGATAACGCCGGTAGGATACTGCACTGGAAGAAGGAAACCACCAAAGGGGACGATCTTTCCACCAAGAGCTACATGGCAGTCATACAAGGGGGTTTTACGCTCCATAGTTTAAGTACACTCCTTTTTAATATATTGATACAAAATCAATTCGCTTTCACTCCTGTCCTGTCTTTTTCTGATGAAAGACAATGCAGGAAAACCGGATAGGAAAAGGAATTTTTTCATCTTTTTCATCTCCATCCGATGCTTTGATTATAGGTGGAGAAAATGGCTTTGTCAATGCTGTTTTTTGTTTAACAAGCATAAAAAACATTTGTTAAAAGAAAAACATTGAGCTAAATAGACAATAAAATACAGCGTGATTTGATAAAAAGCCCTAAGATTTAAAAGGGTGTTTTCGCTGTGTGGAAAAGGCGCTGTCTGTTGAGTACAAAATTGTGGATTGCGGATGATTGGCAGGAGAAAGTTTGTGCAAAGCTCTGTTTTTTTATAACAAATACAGATGCAAGGGGAAGGAAGGCAAAGCTTGAAAATTGTAAAAGAAATATGATATAATAAAAAGTACGCGAAAGAAAAAAGGAGGAGTGGCTGTGAAGCTCAATACACTGGGTATCGCTCATAAAATTATAAAAGAAAAGGTGTGCAGGGGAAATTTCTGTATTGATGCCACCGCAGGCAGGGGACACGACACCGCGTTTTTATGTGGTCTGGTAGGAGAAGAAGGCAGGGTGCTGGCGATGGATATTCAGCAGGATGCAGTCGATTCCACCCGTGCGCTGCTGCAGGAAAAAGGGTATGACCAAATTGCACAGGTGGTTTTGGACAGCCACAGCAATATCGACCGCTACGCCCAGCCGGAGACGGTGGATTGCATTACCTTTAATTTCGGTTATCTTCCCGGTGGGGACCACAACATCTTCACCACGCCAGCCACCAGTATCCCGGCGATTGAAAAAGGGTTAGAACTGCTTAAACCGGGCGGCTTGATGAGCTTATGTGTTTACTACGGCGGAGACAGCGGATTTGAAGAGAAGGATGCGCTGATGCAGTTTTTTAAAACTATCGACAGCAAGCGCTTCACCGTTTTAATTACCGAGTTTGCAAACCGACCGAACAATCCTCCGATTCCGGTTTTTATCCTCAAGCAAATTTAATCATATAGAAAAAAATATCGTTTGGATGATAAAATTGTAGGTTTTAAATGAAGAAATTTCATCTAAAACCTACAATTTTTTGTTCTAAAATCCCGAAAAATAGCCGGAAAACAGATTGTTACAACAATAACATAGAAAAAATCGAAGAATCAAACGGAAATGGATTGAAAAAAACGATTGGAATTTGTTGTGCAAAGTGTATATTCTATAAATTGAAAAATAACGATTCTGCCACTATGACAGCAAGGAAAGGAAAGAATATCCATGAAGAGAATTTGCACAAAATGTATTGTAGCCGCTTTGATTCTGTCGATGGGCATTACAGCAGGCATCCCGGCATACGCTGCTCAGCCGCAAACCACTACTGCAACCGAGCAGGCGGCACAGCTTTCGTTGGAAGAAACAGCATCCCAATATTTTGAAAACTATCCCTCTGACAAACACGTTGTATCTGCCGAACAGCTTTTAAATCGGGTGGAAGAAGGCGAATCCTTCTGCCTGTTGGATATTCGCTCGGCAGAGGATTATGCGAAAGGTCATATCCAGGGTGCAGTCAATATCCCTTACGGTGTGGATGTAGCGGATGCACTGGAAATCATCCCAAACGACCAGCCGGTTTTGGTGTACTGCTACAGCGGACAGACTGCTTCCCAGACCGTTGCTCTGCTTCGCCTGGCTGGAAAGGATGCCTACAATGTCAGCGGCGGTTTCACCGGAATTTCCAAGCAGGAAAAGGCAAAACAGCTGACCGTAAAAACAGAGACAGCTTTGCCGGAAGGAAATTATCCGGTCGACCCGCAGCTCAAGCAGGCAATCCGCGAGTATTATGAGCTGGCAGCACAGAGCGGTAAATTCAACATGAGTGCAGAGCAGGTTAAGAAGGAAGCTGCTGAAGGGAAAATCTATCTGGTGGACATCCGCTCGGAGAACGACTACCTGAAATCCCGCATTTCTTTTGCAAAAGAAAATATCCCATTCGGAAAAGGAATGCAGACCGCACTAGCAAATCTGCCAAAAGACCGGAAGATTGTATTCCAGTGCTACAGTGGACAGACTGCTTCCCAGACGGTTGCCATTGCACGCATGATGGGACTGGATGCCTATAACCTTTCCGGCGGCATGGGCGCAAAGGGCGGCTCCGGCTGGTTGGGCGCAGGCTACCATGTGGTCAAATACAGCACACAGCAGTTTTTGAACGCCAAGGTAGACCGTTACTTCAAAAATCTGCCGGGAAATAAAAATCAGTTGTCCGCAGCGGCTTTCCTGGCAGCGGTAGAAGACAAAGAGGACGCTGTGATTCTGGACATCCGTTCGGCAGAGGATTATGCAAAGGGTCATATCCAGGGCGCAATCAATGTCCCATACGGCATGGATGTAGCAGCTTCTCTGGAAAAGATTCCAAGCGATAAAACCGTTTATGTGTACTGCTACAGCGGACAGACTGCCTCTCAGACGGCTCTGCTGCTCAACCTGGCAGGCAAAAAAGCGCTGAATGTCAGCGGCGGCTTTAACAACGGAATCTCCAAGCAGGAAGCAGCAGAAAAATGGATGACCACCGAGCCGGCTTCCTTTGATGACAAGACCTATGCGGTCGATGCAGATATTAAGGCAGCAGTAGAAAACTACTATAAACAGGTCGAGAAGGCAGAGTATGCAAAGAACAATATCTCTCCAAAGCAGCTCAAACAGCTGATGGCATCGGGCGAAGAGGTGTTCATTGCAGACCTGCGCTCGGAAGAGGATTATGGCAAAGGACATATCGAGGGTGCGGTTAGCCTTCCATACGGAAAAGGTATGCAGGAAAAATTTGACATCCTGCCAACCGATCAAACCATCTATGTATACTGCTACAGCGGACAGACTGCTTCCCAGACGATGGCAGCGCTGCGTCTGAAAGGCTATACCGTCTACAATCTTTCGGGTGGCATGGGTGCAGAAGGCGGTTCCGGCTGGCTGGGTGCAGGCTATGAGGTGACTGCCCGTTAGTCTATATACAGCATAATCAGAAAATACTGGCAAACACAGCGGATGTCTTTTCAAAAGAAGCTCCGCTGTGTTTGTTTTTCTTTTTAAAATCCGTGCAGAAGATTACACTTTTTTCTTGACAAATATTTAAATATCCAGTATAATTCATTTTGCAAATAAAACAGCCCATCGTAAAAGGGAGTAGTTCACGACATATCCGCAACAATCTCGTTGAGTTTTCGCCGATGGCGGGCTCTTCTGCGGTATGTGCCAATCCGATTGGTAACAAGACTTTTCAGATGGTTTCCAGACATGACTTGGAAACCGGTGAAAAGTCTTTTTTTGTGCCCGAAAACGCCGGGTTGCAAGCTTGTTGATTTTGAAGGAGGAAAAAATTATGGAACAGATGTTTCGCCGCACCGCGCAGCAGGCGCTGGAGCAGCTGGACACCACCACGCAGGGCTTGTCCGATGCCGAGATAGCCAAGCGTCGGGAAACCTACGGGGAGAACGCACTGGCAGAGGAAAAGAAAAAAAGCCCTCTGGTCGTTTTTCTCGAGCAGTTTAAAGATTTGCTGGTCATCATTCTGATTGCAGCAGCTGTAATCTCAGCACTGTCCGGCAACGGAGAAAGCACCATCGTTATTGTAGCGGTTATTACTTTGAATGCTATTCTGGGTACAGTACAGCATTTTAAGGCGGAAAAATCTCTGGAGAGCTTAAAGGCGCTCTCTTCCCCCAGCGCCAAGGTGATGCGAAATGGCGTGAAGGTGGAAGTTCCTTCCAAAGAAATCGTCCCGGGCGACATCCTGCTGCTGGAGGCAGGAGACCTTGTGGTAGCTGACGGACGTATCATTGAAAACTACTCGTTACAGGTCAATGAAAGCTCGCTGACCGGTGAATCGGAGGGTGTCAACAAAATCAGTGCCGTCATCGATGAAGAGAATGTGGCTCTGGGCGACCAGAAGAACATGGTCTTCTCCGGCTCGCTGGTCACCTACGGTCGTGCAAATGTTGTCGTTACGGCAACCGGTATGAAGACCGAAATCGGTAAGATTGCAACCTTGATGAATCAGACCAAACAGAAAAAGACCCCGTTGCAGGAGAGCATGGACAACTTCAGCCAGAAGCTGGCGCTGGTCATCATGGGTATCTGTGCGGTGGTATTTGGCTTGAGCCTCTACCGCGAGATGGGCGTTTTGGACTCTTTGATGTTTGCAGTTGCTTTGGCAGTAGCGGCAATCCCGGAGGCACTCAGCTCGATTGTTACTATTGTACTGGCAATGGGTACACAGAAGATGGCAAAGGAAAATGCCATCATCAAAAACCTCAATGCAGTCGAAAGTTTGGGTTCTGTATCGGTCATCTGTTCGGATAAGACCGGCACTCTGACCCAGAACAAGATGACCACCAAAAAGGTGTATGCCGATTTTCAGCTGTTTGACGGCGAGCAGTTGGATTTTGCCGACCCGGCTCACCGCTGGCTGCTGAAAACAGCCGTACTGGCAAACGATTCCACCTCGGTGGAAGGAAAAGAAATCGGTGACCCAACAGAGGTTGCGCTGATCAACCTGGCGCACAACTTCTGGGTAGAGGAAACCACCTATCGTACCCAGCATCCGCGTCTGGCAGAGCTTGCTTTCGATTCGGACCGCAAGCTGATGAGTACCATGCACAAGTTTGCTCTGGACTCCAACACCAGTGTTTATGACCTGGATGGGATCTATACGCTGTGTACCAAGGGCGCAATGGACGTACTGTTGGCGCGCAGTGTCAATGTGATGACCTCTCAGGGCGTGCGTCCGCTGACCGAGGAGGACCGCAGAAAGATAAGCGAGGTCAACAACCAGTTGTCGGAAAACGGTCTGCGTGTGCTGGCGTTTGCCTTTAAGGAATACCATAACTGTGAAGAATGTCCGCAGCTGACCTTGGAAGATGAGAACGGCTACACCTTTGTTGGCTTGATTTCGATGATCGACCCGCCGAGGGAAGAATCCAAAAAGGCAGTTGCCGATGCAAAACGCGGCGGCATCCGCACGGTTATGATTACCGGTGACCACAAGGTAACGGCAACTGCGATTGCAAAACAGATTGGTATTTTCGAGGAAGGCGACATCGCACTCAGTGGCGTTGAGCTGGATAAGATGAGCGACGAACAGCTGGCACAGCAGCTGGAGCATGTTTCGGTCTATGCGCGTGTTTCCCCGGAACATAAAATCCGTATTGTAGATGCATGGCAGAAGAAGGGCAAGATTGTTTCGATGACCGGCGACGGCGTCAACGATGCGCCTGCTCTGAAAAAGGCAGACATCGGTGTTGCAATGGGTATCACCGGCACCGAGGTTTCCAAGGATGCTGCTTCGATGATTCTGACCGACGACAACTTTGCAACTATCGTCAAGGCGGTCACCAACGGCAGAAATGTATATGCCAACATCAAGAACGCCATCAAGTTCCTGCTGTCGGGCAATATGTCGGGTATCCTCAGCGTATTGTATACCTCTTTGTTTGCGTTGCCGGTTCCATTCCAGCCGGTACACCTGCTGTTTATCAACCTGTTGACCGACTCGCTGCCGGCAATCGCCATTGGTATGGAGCCTCCGCGCAAGGACCTGCTCAACCAGAAGCCGCGTGACCCGAAGGAGCCAATCATGAGCAAGGACTTCATGCTGACCCTGCTGGTACAGGGCGGTCTGATCGGTATCTTTGTTATGATGGCTTACCACATCGGTCTGAGCACCGGCGGAGCTGCACTGGCAAGCACCATGGCGTTTGCTACCCTGACCCTGGCAAGACTGTTCCACGGATTCAACTGCCGTGCGGACGCTTCCATCTTTAAACTGGGTCTTAAATCCAACAAATATTCGCTGATGGCATTTGCAGCCGGTCTGATTTTGCTCAACGCCGTGCTGTTCATCCCGGCTTTCCACGGTCTGTTTATGATTGCAGACCTGAGCTGGGCAAATGTCGGCGCAATCTATCTGCTGGCATTTATCCCAACCGTGCTGATCCAGCTGTACAAACTGATCAAAGAGCGCAAGGCATAATCATTCTTACACAGACCGTCAAGGCAGCAGGCTTTGGCGGTCTGTTTTGTTGGCAGAGAAATCTTGCAAATAGAACAACAGAAAGTTATAATAAAAAGACAGAATAAGCAATGACAGGAAAGGATGGAGGAATATGCAAACAAAATGGACACAGCCACAAGCTTATGAGCTGCTCAAGCAGTACAATCAGGATGCCTTCCACCTGCGACACGGCAGGACGGTGGAAGAGGTGATGCGCTGTTTTGCCAGAGAGCTTGGCTACGGCGAGGAGGAGGACTTCTGGGGAATCGTCGGGCTGCTGCACGATTTGGACTTTGAACAGTATCCTGAGGAGCACTGCATCAAAAGTCAGCAGCTGATGCAGCAGGCAGGGCTGGAACCGGAAATCATCCACGCGACCGCCAGCCACGCCTATGGACAGTGCTGCGACATCCAGCCGGAGCATCCGATGGAAAAGGTGCTGTTTGCAACCGACGAGCTGACCGGATTGATTTGGGCAGCGGCTTTGATGCGTCCTTCCAAGAGCACCAAGGACATGGAACTCAAATCCCTCAAGAAAAAATTTAAGGATAAACGCTTTGCTGCCGGATGCTCGCGCGAAACCATCCAGCAGGGAGCGCAGATGTTGGGTTGGGAATTGGATCAGCTGCTGGAAGAAACACTGAAAGCGATGCAGCAGAGCGAAGATGTGCTCAATGCAGAATTTGGTGCATAAGGAAAGGAGGGCTTGTGATGGCGTTGCGGGCGATTCGATTAAATCGTGACCCGGTGCTCTACCGGAAATGCCGCGAGGTGGAACAGGTGGACGATAAGGTTCGCCAGCTGTTGGATGATATGCTGCAAACCCTGCACGCAACCTCCAACGGCGCTGCGATTGCGGCTCCGCAGGTAGGTGTGCTGCGGCGGTTGGTGGTAATCGATATGGGAGAATTAAGCGGCGGTGTGCTCAAACTGGTCAATCCCAAAATCATCCACAAGCAGGGTAGACAGGTGTGCGATGAGGGCTGCCTGAGCTTTCCCGACCAATGGGCGCAGACGGTCCGACCCTATCAGGTGACGGTGCAGGCATTGGATGAAAACGGGCAGGAAATCCAGCTGACCGGCGAAGGGGAACTGGCACAGTGCTTCTGCCACGAGCTGGACCACCTGGATGGGATTGTCTTTTTGCAGCGGGCAATCAAGACCTCGTCGGCTGCTCCTTCCAAAGGACGCCGCAGGCAGAACAGGAAAGCCTGATGGAGTGGGTACAGCTTGTGCTGCCGCAGGAAGGGATGCTGCCTGCTTTGCTTTGCTACCGGCAGCGCTTTGGAGAGGACGGCTGCATCCATTTGCAGGGAATGACGCAGGAAAATTTTTATGAATGGCTTTCCTGCTGGCAGGAGCGGATGCTGGGAATCGAGTGCAATCAGCAGTGGCTGTATCTGGCGTTGACCTGTGAAGACAAGGTGGTAGGCAGCGCACAGGTGAGTAGGGAAATGGATGGCTACACCCATTCCGTTCTGCTTGCTCCCGATGGTCCGCCGCAGCTTTTTGAGCAAATCGAACAGCAGCTGTGTGACATGGGGTATCTTCCTGTTGTATCGGCAGAACAATAAAATCAAACCGACCGGCGTTTGCTGTAAAGCAGGCGCCGATTTTTTTATGTTGAAAATACGGTGCAGCGCCTTTTGGCAGTCATCAAACGGACAGCCCTTTCATATACTCTAGCAGTCAGGCAGAATCCAAAAAGGAAAGGACGGTTTTGGAAAATGACGCAATACTTAGGATTGAGCCAAAAGGAAGCCCAGAAAAACCGGGTGGAGTACGGCGACAATCTGCTGGAGGGCGGTCAAAAGAAAAGCGCACTGAAAATCCTGCTGGCACAGTTTGGCGATTTGATGACCTTAATTCTGCTGTGCTCCACCATCCTCTCAATGGCGATGGGGGAAAAGGTGGAGGCGATGACCATTATTGCCATCGTAATCCTCAATGCGCTGATGGGATTTTTTCAGGAGTATCGCACCGAACGTTCCCTGCAAAAGCTGGGTGAGCTGGCAGCTCCAAGTGCAACGGTCATTCGCGATGGGCACAGCCGAGTGATTCCCGCAAAAGAGGTGACCATCGGGGATTTGGTCGTCCTCAAGGCAGGTGACCGGGTACCGGCGGACTGTCGCATTGTGGAGAACAGCGAATTGAGCATCGACGAATCGCTGCTGACCGGCGAATCGGTGCCGGTGGAAAAGGGATGCACCGACCACCGCACCAACGATTACAGCGAGCAGGTGTGCGCCTTTATGGGGACGATTGTGCTGCGCGGACACGGCAAGGCGGTGGTCTACCGAATCGGCGAAGAAACCCGCATGGGAGAAATCGCAGTGATGCTGGACTCCATCGAGCAGCAGCAAACCCCCTTGCAGAAAAAACTCGACCAGCTGGGCAAGGGCATTGCAATCGGATGCCTTGTCATCTGCGCACTGGTTTCGGGCGTTGGAATCCTGCGCGGAGAGCCGGTGATGGATATGCTCATTACCGGTATCTCTCTGGCAGTGGCAGCCATCCCGGAGGGCCTGCCTGCCATTGTTACCATCGCGCTGGCGCTTTCGGTCAACCGGATGGTCAAGAAGAATGCGGTGATTCGGCGGCTGCACGCGGTGGAAACACTCGGTTGTGCCAATGTAATCTGCTCGGACAAAACAGGGACACTGACAGAAAACCGCATGACAGTCAAGCAGCTGGTGTGCGGGGACAGAAGGTTTGAGGTCAGCGGAAACGGGTTGGAAAACGGCAGACTGCAAATCGCAGGCAGGACAGTGCTGGCACAAAATGACTGCGACCTTCGGCGCGCACTGGAGATTGCGGCAGTGTGCAGCAATGCACGCATCCAAAACGGCGGGCGCAGGATGGGTACAAGGAGTTTGCAGGTGGATGGAGAGCCTACCGAGGCTGCCCTTGCAGTCGCTGCCATGAAAGGCGGAGTCGAATTTAGCTCCTGCGGCTGCACCGTTCTGCGGGAGCTGCCGTTTGACTCCCAGCGCAAGATGATGTCGGTCATTGTGCGCACCAAGGGCGGAGAGCTGCTGATGTTCACCAAGGGTGCGCCGGACATCCTGATGCGCCGCTGTGCCTTTGTGCAGAAGAATATGGCAGTAGTTCCGATGACAGCCGGAAAAAGACAGGAGCTGATGCGGGAGAATGAGCAGATGGCACAAAATGCAATGCGGGTGCTGGCACTGTGCTGGAGGAAGGTAAGCTCGGTCCATGACACCGCCGAGCAGAACCTGGTCTTTTGTGGGTTGGCAGGGATGATCGACCCGCCGCGCAAGGAAGCCTTTCAGGCGGTAGCCAAGTGCAGACGGGCACAGATCAGACCGGTGATGATTACCGGAGATAGCCGGCAGACTGCCTGCGCCATCGCTTCTCAGCTGAAGATTTTGCCGTCCGGCGACCAGCAGGGGCAGGTGATGATCGGAGAGGAAATCGAGCGGATGGATGAGGAGAGCTTTTTGCGTGCCTTGCCGAAGGTGAGCGTCTTTGCTCGTGTGACCCCTGCCCATAAGCTGCGCATTGTGAAGGGACTCAAATCACAGGGAAACATCGTCGCGATGACCGGCGACGGGGTCAACGATGCACCTGCGGTCAAGGAGGCAGACATCGGTGTTTCGATGGGAAAAAACGGCACAGATGTCACCAAGGAAGCAAGCTCGGTCATTTTGATGGACGACAACTTTGCCACCCTGGTCAGTGCCATCGAGGAGGGCAGGGTGATTTACCAGAACATCCGCAAATTCATCCGATATTTGCTCTCCTGTAACATCGGTGAGGTAGTGACCATGTTCCTTGCTATGCTGATGGGGATGCCGGTTCCGCTGCTTCCCATCCAGATTTTGCTGATCAATCTGGTGACCGATGGATTGCCCGCCATCGCACTGGGCTTGGACCCGCCGGACAGCGACGTTATGGACCGAAAACCGCGCAGAAGCACCGACTCCATCTTCTCCGGCGGGCTGCTGACGGTCATCCTCTTCCGCGGGATGCTGATCGGTCTGGCGACGGTGGCGGTTTTTTCGATGATGCTGACCGGCGGTGCAACGGTGCAGGCGGCAAGGACCGGCGCCTTGGCAACGCTGATCTTGACCCAGCTGATTCATGTGTTCGAGTGTAAGTCGGAAAGCCGTACCCTGTGGCAGATCCCATTCTTCAACAACTGGAAGCTGATTGGAGCAACGGGAATCTCGTTAGCAGTGATGTGCTTTGCCATCTGGCACCCGATGGGCAGAAGCATCTTTGAAACAACGGCTTTGGGGTTGGAGCAGCTGAAGCTGATTGGAATCGTCCTGCTCATCCCGCCGCTGTTATGGGGAATTGTCTGTGCCGCCTTTTGGAAAAAATCAAATGTGATTCCTGTCAGAAATCAAGAGAACGGCAGGAAACGGGTAGTAACGGAAGGAAAACAGAGCAAATTTGATTTTTTGAGCGAATAGTGCTATAATAAAAGCCACAACAAACCTGGTGGGGAAATAAAAGTTGTTTCTTTGCCGGGAAATTTGATACAGGTGGCGATTACATTTTGTATACTACAATTCTCTTTTATATGATGCTGGCAGGAGCGGTGACCCGCTTGGTGTCCGCAGGGATGCTGGCAATGATGGGCAGAATCAATCTGCCGGCAGGACTGGTGGTTTTGTCGGTGGCAGTTGCGCTGCTGGGACTGGGTCTGGTCGCAAAACGTTGTCTGGGAAATCTCAGGCTGCGGGAAATCGTAAGCTATCATTTGACCGCGGATGTGGTTTCTCTGGTGTCCATTGTGGTACTGCACTTTTATATGGTGGACGTTTCGATGATTGAAACGCTGATTACCGGCTCGGTGCTTTCGGTGCTGGCAAGTGTGAGCGTGCTGTTTCTGGCATTTCGCAAAAAGCGTTATATCACCGTGCGTCGGCAACAGGAGGATAAACGACAGATGTTGGCGGCAAAAAGCGGCAGCGCAGCGGTGAAGGAATAAACGGAATAAGGAGGAAACAGGAATGGACGAGAGCAAAAAGATGATTTTAGAAAAACGAATCGAAAAGACGATGAAGGCGCTGGAAAAGAATAAAATGAAGCCTTTTTATGCAGAAAACCGCCAGCAGGCACTGGAGCTGGTCAAGGAGCTTTTGCAGCCGGGACAGACGGTGGCGTGCGGCGGCTCGGTGACATTGGACGAGTGTGGCATTTTGCAGCTGCTGCGCAGTGGGGACTATCATTTTCTGGACCGCTCTGCGCCCGGACTGACTCCTGAGCAGTCCAAGGGGATGCTCAAGCAGGCATTTCTGGCGGACGTTTACCTGTTGAGCGCCAATGCCATCACCGAAAACGGGGAGCTGTACAATGTGGACGGAAATTCCAACCGGGTGGCAGCGCTGGCTTTTGGACCCGACAGCGTGATAGTGGTAGCGGGTTACAATAAAATCGTGGCAGACCTTCCGGCAGCAGTGGAGCGGGTGAAGAAGATTGCGGCTCCAGCAAATGCAACCCGCCTGCACTGCAAAACTCCCTGTGCGGCAGTAGGAGAGTGCATGGACTGCCACAGCGATGGGCGCATCTGCTGCAACTATCTGGTAAGTGCCCAGCAGCGCCATCAGGACCGTATCAAGGTGATTCTGGTGGGCGAAGAGCTGGGATATTAAGAGAAGCCACAACCAAAATGAGGAGGAAAGAACAAAATGCTGGACAAAAAGGTAGAACAGCTGCTCAACGAGCAGATCAACAAGGAGTTTTATTCGGCATATCTTTACTTGGATTTTGCTAACTTCTATCAGTCGAAGGGTCTGGACGGCTTTGCCAACTGGTATCAGATTCAAGCACAGGAGGAACGGGATCATGCGATGCTGTTTTATCAGTATCTGCACAACAATAACTGTGCCGTTGTGCTGGAAACAATTGAAAAGCCGGACCAGGTGTTCCAAACACTGGCAGAGCCGCTCAAGGCAGGGTTAAAGCATGAGGAGTATGTTACCAGTCTTATCCACAACCTCTATGCAGCAGCTCATGATGTCAAGGATTTCCGCACGACCCAGTTTTTGGACTGGTTCATCAAGGAACAGGGTGAAGAAGAAACCAATGCGAACAATCTGGTCACCCGCTTTGACCTGTTCGGCAACGACCCAAAGAGCCTGTATATGCTGGACAATGAGCTGAAAGCGCGGGTATACAGTGCGCCGTCGCTGGTTCTGTAAATATCAGGATAGATTTGATAGGAAAATATAGTTTGATTCAAAACGGCTTACCGTCTGGATTTTCAGACGGTAAGCCGTTTTTTTTGTTTACAGAACACACAGGAGGATACACAGAAAAAATGAAGGGAAAAAGTTTTTTGGTAGAAAACAACTGTTTGTGTAAGGTGGATTTTATGAATATTTTGTTAATATAGGAGAAATTCAGCGCTTTAATGTAGCAAATTCTATACAAAGTGAGGAAAAGCAAAAGAGGGGGTTGACATTGCTTTATCGCTTTGATATACTAAAGCGCAAATAAAACAGACAAGCTTCTGTACAGAGAAAAATTGTGTTTTATTAAAAAAATAGGGGATTTAACCTGAAATTTATAAGATTTTGCTTTTTAATTAAAATTTAGCAAATCAGAAGGAGGAAATTATGAAACGCACAACAGCAAGAGTAACTGCGGCAGCAGTGGCAGCAATGATGGCGATGGCTTCGCTGAGCGGCTGCGGCGTGATGAGCAGTGCATCTAAAGAAGCGGCAACCCAATCCACAACCGGCACCCAGCAGGACAGCAAGGAGATTCACGATCTGGTCCTGGCACATCTGGCATCGACCGAAATTTCCACCTTCAACCTGCTAAATTCGCAAACACAGGCGGATGTTCAGTATCTGACCAATATGTTGGATGGTCTGGTCGAAGCAGACAGCTACGGAAACATTGTCCCGGGCATTGCGACCGACTGGGTCACTGAGGATGGCGGCAAAACCTGGACCTTCCATCTGCGGGACAATGTCACCTGGGTGGATGTCAACGGAAATGAAAAGGCGAAACTGACAGCGGACGACTTTATGACCGGCATGGAGTGGGTGCTCAACTTCTATAAAAACGATTCGGCAAACGTGTCTATGCCCAGTGAGATGATTCAGGGAGCCAAAGAATATTACGAGTACACCAAGACCCTTACGGAGGAGCAGGCATATCAGCTGACAGCAGGGGACGGCTCCAAATTCCGTGAGATGGTTGGAATCGAAACGCCGGACGACTACACACTGGTCTACCATTGTACCGCAGCAAAACCATACTTTGATACTGTGATGGCATATATCTGTATGTATCCGATGGCACAGGGCATGGTGGACGAACTGGGAGTCGAAGGCGTACAGGGGATGAACAACGAAAATATGTGGTACAACGGCTGTTACTTGATGACCTCCTATGTACAGGGAAATGAAAAGCTGTTTGTGCCGAATCCTGCTTACTGGGACAGCGATTGCAAGCGGTTTGACTCCATCACGGTCAAGATGGTGGAATCCAACGATGTTGCCTATCAGCTTTATCAGTCCGGTGAGACAGATTATGTTGAGTTGAGCGAAAGCAACGTCAAGACCATCAGCAGCGATGAAAACAATCCGTACCACGACAAGATGGTGGAGTGGAAGAAGACCTTCTCCTCGATTCAAATGAAATTTAACTATGACAAGAGAAACGAGGATGGAAGCGATGACAACAACTGGAACCGGGCAGTTGCCAATGAGAACTTTAGAAAAGCATGGTACTACGGACTGGATTTCACCGATTACTTCAGCCGTTACAATGCCATCAACCCGATGAGCTGTGAGAATAACACCTATACCATGAATGGGCTGTGCTACACCAGCGACGGCACCGATTATACCGAACTGGTGAAAAAGGAGCTGGGACTTGCCGAAGAAAACGGAGAGACCCCTGCACGTCTGGACTGCACTAAAGCAGAAGAATACAAACAGAAAGCAATCGAGGAGCTGACCGCGCAGGGTGTTACCTTCCCGGTAGAGGTAGATTATTACATCTCCGGCTCCAATCAGACGGCTCTGGATACTGCTACGGTGCTCAAACAGGTGTTTGCAGACAGTTTGGGAGAGGATTTTGTCACACTGAATATCGGCACCTATGTTTCCAGTGTACGCAAAGAGGTTTATGAACCACAGCTTCAGTCGATTGCCATCACCGGATGGATCCCCGATTACGGCGACCCACAGAACTATATGTCCCAGGAAACCTACGGCAACGACAACGCTTATTACACCGTTCTGGTTTCTAACGCCAATGATTTGGAGGACAACGAGCAGAACAAGGCTGTTTTGGGTCTGTATAAGGAATTTACCGCTTTGGTAGAAGCAGCCGATGCTATCAGTGAAAAGGATGCACGCTATGCTGCCTATGCAAAGGCAGAAGCCTTCTTGCTGGACCATGCGATGAATATTCCGGTTTACCATGACATCGGTTGGGTGTTGACCAAAATCAATCCATACAGCAAGATGAACGCAGTCTATGGAATCCAGAACTGGAAAATCAAAAACTGGGAAACCAACTCGGACGGTTACAGCACAGAGCTGCTGGCAGAGGATATTGCTGCACACAAGAGCAAATAAGCAGAAAGAGGGGGCTGAAGAGATTCTTCAGCCCTCATTTTTTGGTTGGATATAGTTAAAGGTATAAGTAAAGTAAACACTGAATAATATTAGAATATAGATAGAATTTATTCGGAAAACTTATATGAATATATAAATTGATATTTATATAGACGAAAATAAGCGGGATTATTATATCGAATCAAGCAGATATTTGTAGAATAATCACAGTTTTTTTAAAAAATAAATAATATATAAGCGCAATTTTAATAATTTATCTTGACACTATCCCTTTAGCTTGCTAAAATAAACAAGTAAAGCGGCTGATATAAAATATAGTCCCATATTCAGCTGTGCTGCATCATTTCATGCATCCCTTGGGGGCAGTTCTGCTGCCGTCATCGAACATAAGGAGGAACATTATGAAAAAAACAGCATCCAGAATTCTGGCACTGGCGCTGACAGCATCCCTCATCCTGAGCGGCTGCGGTTCGACCGGCACAGGAGAAAACACACAGGCAAATAACGAAAAACCGGCTTCCGGCGAGAGCAGTGCTGAAAAACCGGCAGAGGAAGAAAAGACCGAAGAGGTTGCACAGGGCGAAGCAATCACCGACCTTGTTATTTCCAAGATTGCAACCTCTGAACTTTCCACCTTCAACCTGCTCAATTCGGAAACATCCGCTGACTCTCAGTATCTGACCAACCTCTGGGATGGTCTGCTGGAGGTCAACTCCTACGGTGAGCTGGTTCCGGCAATTGCAGAGGAGTGGGGAACCGAAGACGGCGGTCTGACCTGGACCTTCCATCTGCGTGACAATGCAGCATGGGTGGATGTCAACGGCAATGAAAAAGCAAAATGTGTTTCGCAGGACTTTTTGACTGCAATGGAGTGGATTCTGAACTTCCATAAAAATGATTCTGCCAACACCTCGATGCCGATGGAGATGATTGAGGGCGCTACCGAATATTATGAATATACCAAGAGCCTGAGCGCAGAAGAGGCTTATGCACTCAATGCGGGAGAAGGCTCCAAATTCCGCGAGATGGTCAAGATTGAAACGCCTGACGAGCATACTCTGGTTTACCATTGCTCGACTGCAAAACCATACTTTGATACCGTAGCGGCTTACGGATGTCTGTATCCGTTGGCACAGGGCTTGGTGGATGAGCTGGGCGTAGACGGAATCAAGTCGATGAACAACGAAAATATGTGGTACAACGGCTGCTACACCATGACCTCCTATATTCAGGGCAATGAAAAGATCCTGACCAAGAATCCGCTGTACTGGGATACCGATTGCACCCGCTTTGAGACAGTCACTATCAAGATGGTAGAATCCAGCGACGTGGCATACCAGCTGTATCAGTCCGGCGAAATTGACGAGGTGGGTCTGACCGAGAGCAATATCAAGACCATCAGCGGCGATGAGAGCAATCCATACCACGACAAGATGATTGAGTGGCCGAACGATTTCCGTTCCTATCAGTTCCACTTCAACTATGATAAACGCAAGGAGGATGGCACACCGGATACCAACTGGAACAATGCCATTGCAAACGAAGCGTTCCGTCTGGCTTGGTACTACGGTTTGGATTTGACTCCTTCTTTCAGCAGAACCAACGCTATCAATCCGCTCAGCTGTGAGAACAACTTCTACTCGATGCCGGGCTTGCTGTATACTTCTGATGGTACCGACTACACCGAGCTGGTTAGACAGGAATTGGGTCTGCCGCAGGAAAATGGGGAAACACCGGTCAGATTGGATGCTGACAAAGCAGCTCAGTACAAAAAACAGGCGATGGAAGAGCTGAGCGCCATCGGTGTCACCTTCCCGGTCGGCATTGACTACTACATCTCCGGCTCCAACCAGGCAGCTCTGGACAGCGCAAACGTTTTGGCACAGGCTCTTTCGAACAGCTTGGGTGATGACTTTGTACAGCTGAATATCAAGACCTATGTCTCCAGTGCAACCAAAGAGGTCTATGAGCCGAAGCTTCAGTCGATCAACATCTCCGGCTGGAATGCAGACTACGGCGATCCGCTTAACTACATCGGTCAGGAGACCTATGGCAACGACAGTGCATACTACACCAGAACCCTGTCCAACGTCAATGACCTGGAAGAAAACGAGAACAACAAAGCTCTGCTGGATGCCTACAAGGAATTCAGCTCGCTGGTTGAGCAGGCAGATGCCATCCACGATGATTTGGATGCCCGTTACAAAGCCTTTGCGAAAGCAGAAGCATATCTGATTCAGCATGCCCTGACTATTCCGAACAATTACAACATTGGCTGGACACTGACCAAGGTCAACCCATACAGCAAGATGAAGGCAATGTATGGTATCCAGAACAACAAGATGAAGAATTGGGAGACCAACGCAGACGGCTATACTGCCGAGCAGGTAGCTGCCTTGAAGGAAGCACACGAAAGCGGAAAATAATTTTTCTGGAATTACTGCAAAAAGGCACAGAGGATTTCTCTGTGCCTTTTTTACTTTATATTTTTGTGTAAAAATATGAAATGAGAAGACTTTATTTTATAAAAATGATGAATAAAGTGTGTAAAAATACGTGAATATCATCAAAGAAAATCAATAAAAATGGGGAAATACCGATTATAGTGATAATATTTTATCAATTATAACAAGTTTTATGCAAAGAATCAGAAAAATAAATAGTTAATATTGACAAGTGATGAAAAATTTGCTATTATGTATTTAAATTAAAGTAAACGATATATTAAGTGCTTTAATTAAGAAAAAAGAGTCGGTATTCTGCACCGGATTGCATGGACAGATATACCGAAGGAGGTAACACAATGAAAAAAACATTGTCCAGACTTCTTGCTGTCGCTTTGACCGCTTCTCTTGTATTAAGCGGTTGTGGGGGAACAGGAACAACTGAAAACAGCGGCACAGAAGAGAAAAAAGAGAACAACGAAACACAGCAGCCTGCAGAAGACAAGAAGGAAGAAAACAAAGAAGCAGCTGCAAGCTCCGGCGAGGAGATTAAGGATTTGGTTATCTCCAGATTGGCGACCAGAGAATTGCAGACCTTTAATATCCTGTACAGCCAGATGGCAACAGACTTTGAAAACCTGTGTAACCTGACCGACCCTCTGCTGGAGCTGAACTCCTACGGTGAGCTGGCACCATGTGTTGCAAAAGAATGGGGAACCGAAGACGGTGGTCTGACCTGGACCTTCAACCTGCGTGACAATGTAAAATGGGTTGACGTCAATGGCAACGAAAAAGCAGATTGTACCGCACAGGACTTCCTGACCGGTCTGGAGTGGGTACTCAACTTCCATAAGAACGACTCCTCCAACACTTCCATGCCAATCGAAATGATCAAAGGTGCAGAAGAGTATTATGAATACACCAAGACCCTGAGCAAGGAAGAGGCAGATGCTCTTACCGCAGGCGAAGGCTCCAAATTCCGTGAAATGGTCGGCGCTGAGGCAAAGGATGACTACACGCTGGTTTACACCTGTGTTGAGCCAAAACCATACTTTGACACCGTAGCTACCTATGCTTGTATGTATCCAATGGCACAGGGCATGGTTGATGAGCTGGGCGGTCCAGATGCAGTCAGAGCCATGAACAACGAAAATATGTGGTACAACGGCTGCTACACCATGACCTCCTATGTACAGAACAACGAGAAGATGTTCACCAAGAATCCACTGTACTGGGATACCGAATGCAAACTGTTCGATACCGTCAATGTTAGACTGGTAGAGTCCAACGACGTTGCATTCCAGCTGTATCAGTCCGGTGAAATTGATGAAGTTGCCCTGACCGAGAGCAACCTGAAGACCATCAGTAGCAATGAAAACAACGAGTTCTACAACTACCTGGTAGAGAAACCGGCAGATAAGTATTCTTATCAGATCCACTTCAACTTTGATAAGTACAATGAAGACGGTACAAAGGACGACAACTGGAATACCGCAATCGCAAACGAAGCATTCCGTCTGTCCTGGTACTATGGTCTGAACCTGTCTGAATATTACAAGAGATTCAATGCAATCAATCCAATGAGCTGTGAAAACGAATGCTTCACTATGAAGGGTCTGGTTTACACTTCCGACGGCACCGACTATACCGAACTGGTTAAGAAAGAACTGGGTCTGCCGGAGATGGACGGCGAAAAGATGGTAAGACTGGATGCTGATAAAGCAGCTCAGTATAAGAAACAGGCGATGGAAGAACTTTCTGCTCTGGGCGTTACCTTCCCAGTAGGCGTTGATTACTACATCTCTGCTTCTAACCAGACTGCTCTGGACAGCGCAACTGTATTTGGTCAGGCTCTCTCCAGCAGCTTGGGCGATGACTTTGTAAAACTGAATATCAAGACCTACGTTTCCAGTGAGCGTAAAGAAGTATTTGACCCGAAACATCACTCGATCACCATCCGTGGTTGGGGTGCTGACTACGGTGACCCACAGAACTACCTGGGTCAGCAGATGTACGGCTACGACAACGCATTCTACTCCACCGGCTACAACTACATCGTTGACGTTCCAGAGACCGAAGCAACCAAAGACCTGCTCAACTGCTACAAAGAGTTCACTAAACTGGTAGAAGAAGCTAACACCATCTATGATGATATTGATGCTCGTTATGCAGCTTATGCAAAAGCAGAAGCATACCTCATCCAGCATGGTATGGTCATCCCGGCATACTACAACGTTCCTTACTGCCTGACCAAGATCAATGTATACAGCAAGATGAACGCTATGTTCGGTAGCCAGAACGAAAAGATGAAGAACTGGGAAACCAATGCAAACGGTTACACCACCGAAGAGATGGAAGCAATCGTTGCAGAGCACAACAAAAAGTAATCACACTTTCAATAGGAAATCCTCCAAAAAAGGGGCAGCAGAGTTGCTGTCCCTTTTTTGTCGTGTTTATTAAGAAAATATGAATAAAAACAGATGTGGAATCTTGTATAGATTGGAAGGATAAGAAAATAGGAGTAAGGATACACTTTAAAATCTATTGTCGATTTGACATATTTTAGCAGATAAAAGTGATAAAAACGACAAAATTGCTATAAAAATATTGAAATTATAAATAGTTTTTGGTATTATATACCTCGGAAGATAAAGTAAATATTTTACTTTATTCAAGTTTCTGCTGTTACCAAGGCGGGAAACCAACAGCAGACTGAACAAGCTTTTTTAGAAAGCTGAAGGAGGACAATATGAAAAAGAGAGTATCCAAACTGCTGGCTTTGGCACTGACAGCAACGATGCTGCTGAGTGCTTGCGGCAACAACTCCGGTGAAACTGCTCAGACAGAAAAAGCGGAGGAAGGAAAAGAATCGACCGAACAGACCACTGAAAAGACGGAAGAAGGTAAAAAGGACAAAGCAGAAGCTTCTGCGGACGAAATCAAGGACCTGGTTATCGCAAGACTGGCAACCCGTGAAATCGAAAGCTTCAACATCCTGTACAGCCAGACCTTTAGTGATTTTGAAAATCTGACCAACCTGACCGATCCTCTGCTGGAGGTAGACACCCATGGTAAACTGGTTGCTTGCCTGGCAGATGAATGGGGAACAGAAGACAACGGTCTGAACTGGAAGTTCCACATCCGCGACGGCGTTAAATGGGTAGACATGAACGCAAACGAAAAAGCAGATGTCACCTCCTATGACTTTGCTACCGGTATGGAGTGGGTACTCAACTTCCATAAGAACGATTCCTCCCACACCTCTCAGCCAATCGAGCTGATTGCAGGCGCAAAGGAATACTATGAATACACCAAATCCCTGAGCAAGGAAGAGGCTTATGCACTGACTGCCGACGAAAACTCCAAGTTCCAAGAGATGGTAGGCATCAAGACACCGGATGCAAACACCATCGTGTACACCTGCAACGGTGAAAAGCCATATTTTGACTCTCTGGCTACCTGGGCAGGTATGTACCCAATGGCACAGGCAATGGTCGATGAACTGGGCGTAGACGGCGTCAAGGGCATGAACAACGAGACTATGTGGTACAACGGATGTTATACCATGACCTCCTACATTCAGGGCAACGAAAAAATCTTCACCAAAAACCCAACCTACTGGGATACCGATTGCAAGCTGTTTGACACCGTTACCGTAAGAATGGTAGAGTCCAACGACGTTGCATATCAGCTGTATCAGTCCGGCGAGATTGATTCCGCCAGTCTGACCGAAAGTAACCTGAATACCATCTACAACGACGAGAGCAACCCATACCACGATTACCTGACCGAGGTTCCTGCGGACAAGTACTCCTACCAGACCCGCTTCAACTACAACAAGAAGAATGAAGACGGCACACCGGACACCAACTGGAATCTGGCAGCAGCAAATGAAGCTTTCCGTCTGTCCTGGTACTACGGATTGGATTTGACCGAATACTTCAAACGCTCCAACTCTCTGGACCCACTCAGCTGTGAAAATGAATATTACAGCATGAAGGGCTTTATCTACACCTCCGACGGCACCGACTACACCGAGCTGGTTAGACAGGAACTGGGTCTGCCGGAGCTCAATGGTGAAAAGATGGTAAGACTGGATGCTGACAAAGCTGCTCAGTACAAACAGCAGGCAATCGAGGAGCTCAGCGCCATCGGCGTTACCTTCCCGGTCAGCGTTGACTATTACATCTCCGGCTCCAACCAGACCGCTCTGGACAGCGCGAACGTTCTCAAACAGGTATTCTCCAACAGCCTGGGCGATGACTATGTCACTTTGAACATCAAGACCTACGTTTCCAGCGGTACACAGGAGGTTTATGTACCAAGCCTGCATTCGATTACCGTTGGCTTTGGCTGGGGCGCAGACTTCGGTGACCCACAGAACTACCTGGTTCAGGAAGCATACGGTTACGACAACGCTTACTACTCCAACAGCTACACCAAGATTAACGAGGTTGAGGAAAACGAAAACACCAAAGCGCTGCTGGATAGCTACAAGGAATTTACCAGACTGATGGAAGAAGCAGATGCCATCAAGGACGATATGGATGCCCGTTATGCAGCATTTGCAAAAGCAGAAGCATATCTGATTCAGCACGGTCTGTCCCTGCCACAGAGCTACACCTCCGGCTGGACCCTGACCAAGATCAATCCATACAGCAAGATGAATGCGGTATTCGGCTGCCAGAACGACAAGATGAAGAACTGGGAAACCAACGCAAACGGTTACACCAGCGAAGAGATGAAGGCACTGGAAGAAGCATACAATGCAGAAAAATAAGCAGTTCAATGAAAAAGAGGAGCGATGCAGGAGCATCGCTCCTCTTTTTTGCATAGAATACAGAGAAGAGATATTTTAGTTTAGGTAAAAATATGGATCCGGCAACTGAAAAAATAGTTATAAAAATCACATAATTATAAGAATACACAATCAATATATATGAAAATTGTTTATACTATGGAAAATATATAGTAATGATTGACAAGAAGAAAAAAGTCTGTTATTATAAAGCAAAAGTTATACTTATTTTGAAATATCTTTTAAAATTTTAAATGTTGTTTGAGAGGCGGGATCCGGCACAAGTGGTAAACAGGAGGGTCTTGCTATTGATATGAGATCGCAGATCGAAGGAGGAACAACCATATGAAAAAGGCGTTATCCAAAATGCTTGCCATGATGCTGACAGCGGCTCTTCTGCTGAGCGGCTGCGGCGGTGGCACCACGGCAGAAAAACCTGCTGAAAACGGCGAAACCACAACAGCACAGGGCGAGGAAAAGAAAGAGGAGTCGAAGGAAGAAGCAAAACCGGAGGAAATCAAGGACCTGGTATTGAGCGGGATTGCCACTTCGGAGATGGAAACCTTTGATATTCTGTACAGCCAGAATTTCTCGGAGCTGGATATTTTGACCAACCTGCAGGACCCACTGCTGGAAGTTGATACCAAAGGTAAAGTAGTCGCTTGTATTGCAGATGAATGGGGAACCGAGGACAACGGTCTGAACTGGAAGTTCCACATCCGCGACGGAGTCAAATGGGTGGACATGAACGGCGAAGAAAAAGCCGATGTTACCTCTTACGACTTTGCAACCGGTATGGAGTGGGTATTGAACTATTACAAAAATGATGCTTCCCATACGGCACAGCCAAGTGAAATGATTGCCGGTGCAAAAGAATACTATGAGTGGACCAAAACGTTGACCGAAGAAGAAGCATACAAACTGACCGCTGACGAAAACTCCAAGTTCCAGGAGATGGTCGGCATTAAAACTCCTGACCCAAGCACCATCATCTACACCTGTACAGCACATAAGCCATACTTTGATTCGATGGCAACCTGGGCAGGTATGTACCCGAGAGCACAGGCAATGATCGACGAGCTGGGCGTAGACGGCGTTAAAGCCATGAACAACGAGACCATGTGGTACAACGGATGCTACACCATGACCTCTTATGTTCAGGGCAACGAAAAAGTCCTCACCAAGAACCCGAAATACTGGGATACCGAGTGCAAACGCTTTGATACTGTCACCTACAAAATGGTAGAGTCCAACGATATTGTTTACCAGATGTATGAGAATGGTGAAGTGGACAGCGTAAACCTCAGCGAAAGCAACATGATGACCATCTACAACGACCCAAATCATAAGTTCCACAACCAGCTGGTTCCAAAGAGACACGAAATCTATTCCCGTCAGATTCGTTTCAACTATGATAAACACAATGAAGACGGTACACCGGATGAAAACTGGAACAAGGCAGTAGCCAATGAAGCATTCCGCAAATCCTGGTACTATGGTCTGAACCTGGTTGATAACTTCAAGAGAACCAACCCAATCAAACCAATGAACTGTGAAAACAACTTCTACAGCACCAAGGGTCTGTGCTACACCTCCGACGGAGAAGACTATGTTGAGCTGGTAAGAGCAGAGCTGGGTCTGCCAGAAGAAAACGGCGAAACCCCAGTCAGACTGAATGCAGAAAAAGCAGCAGAGTACAAGAAACAGGCAATGGAAGAGCTGAGTGCAATCGGCGTTACCTTCCCGGTTATGGTTGACTACTACATCGCAGGCAGCAACCAGATTGCTTTGGACTCTGCAAACGTTATGGCACAGTGCTTCTCCGACAGCTTGGGCGACGATTATGTCAAGCTCAACATCAAGACCTACATCAAGAGCTCCACAAAAGAAGTTTACACTCCAAAACTTCATTCCATTTCGGCTGGTGCAGGTTGGGGCGCTGACTACGGTGACCCACAGAACTACCTGATTCAGGAAGCATACGGTTACGACAACGCTTACTACTCCGCAAAATACACCAACATCAGCAGTGTAGAAGAAAATGAGAACAATACAGAACTGCTCAACGATTACAAAGAATTCACCAGACTGCTGGAAGAAGCTGACAACATCGTTGACGATATGGACAAACGTTACGCAGCATTTGCAAAAGCAGAAGCTTACATGATTGATAATGCTTTGGTAATCCCACAGTACTGCGGCGACGGTTGGACTTTGACCAAGATCAATCCATACAGCATGAAGAGAGCAGTATTTGGTTGCCAGAACAACAAGATGAAGAACTGGGAAACCAACAAAAACGGCTACACTGCTGAAGAGATGGAAAAAATTGCAGCAGAGTATGCAGCAAGCTAAGGAACGCAAAAGGACAATAAAAATACAAACAAACAGGCAGAAGAGATTCTCTTCTGCCTGTTTGTTTGTATCCGGGAAAAAGGAAGAGCTTGATTGCAATATAAAACATAAAAACTGAAATAATTGCAGGAAGTATATTGCAAACAGATGTATTTTCATTCGTGTAAAATAGAATTTATACGAAAATAAATCGAGCGATGAGGAAATTTTTTTATTTGTTCCATTTTGCCCTATCTTCATTTTATTCTACGACAAGCAAAAAAATGGAAATATTTTTGCAGGTAGTATAGATGAGCTGCCTATAAATTGGTGATAATCACAGGAGATTCAGTAAGTCTGACAGATATTTATGCACAAAAAATATTAAATATAACAAAGATTTTAGTATATATTGACAGCAAGTGACCTTTCTGATATAATGAAATCAATTTCCAAACAGTTTTTGTATCTTCACCGGCATGATAATTGGGAAATCGGATGAAGATACAAAAGATTGTTCTTTTATGCATCGAGAAGAATTTATTTGCATGAATAGTAATTCCTTCCTGCAAATCGGAAGAAGTTGGCTATATATTTTACAGACTGATTTTTAAGGTCTAAAGGAGGAAGTAAATAGTATGAAAAAAACAGCATCCAGATTGCTTGCTCTGGCTTTAACAGCGGCTCTTGTGCTGAGCGGCTGCGGCGGCGGTGGCACAACAACCGAAGAAAAACCTGCTGAAAATACCGGCAGTACCACTGAACAGAGTGGCGAAAAGAAGGAAGAGGAAAAGAAAGAAGAAGCTGCTGCTCCGGCATCGGGGGATGAGATCAGTGACCTGGTTATCTCCAAGCTGATTACCCGTGAGCTGGAGACCTTCAATATCCTGTACTCGCAGAGAGCAGAGGACGGCGAGAACCTGACCAACCTGGTAGACGGTCTGCTCGAAGTTGATACAGACGGTAAGCTGGTTCCCGGTATCGCAGAAGAATGGGGAACCGAGGACGGCGGTTTGACCTGGACCTTCAAGATTCGCCAAGGTGTGAAGTGGGTAGACGTCAACGGCAATGAAAAAGCGGATTGTACTGCTCAAGACTTTGCAGCCGGTCTGGAGTGGGTTATGAACTTCCACAAGAACAACTCCTCCAATACCTCCATGCCTTTGGAAATGGTAAAAGGTGCGCAGGAATACTATGAATACACCAAGACCCTCAGCGAAGAAGAGGCATTTGCTCTGAATGCAGAGGAAGGCTCCAAATTCCGCGAAATGGTCGGCTTGGAAACACCGGATGACTACACTGTAGTTTACCATTGTATCACCCAGAAACCATACTTTGATACCCTTGCTACCTACAATTCCCTGTATCCAATTTCCCCGGCAATGGTAGAAGAGCTGGGAGGTCCTGCTGGCGTTAAGTCGATGAACAACGAAAATATGTGGTACAATGGCGCTTACACCATGACCTCCTACATCCATAACAACGAAAAGATTTTCACCAAGAACCCACTGTACTGGGATACCGAGTGCAAACGCTTTGATACCGTCACCATCAAGATGGTTGAATCCAACGACATCTCCTTCCAGCTGTATCAGAACGGTGAAATCGATTATGTTGACCTGTCCGAGGCACATATCAATACTATCGCCAAAGATCCAAGCAACAAATACTATGACTACATGGTACCGGCAGTTCCTTCCAAATACTCCTATCAGTTCCACTTCAACTTTAATAAGAACAAGGAAGATGGCACACCGGACACCAACTGGAATACCGCAATCGCAAACGAAGCATTCCGTAAGTCCTGGTACTACGGTCTGAATCTCTCCGATTACTGGAAGAGAACCAATGCCATCGACCCAATGGTTTGTGAAAACAACTTCTACACCATGAAGGGTTTGGTTTATACCACAGACGGCACCGAATACACCGAGCTGGTTAAGAAGGAACTGGGTCTGGGCGAAACAAACGGCAATACTCCAGCCAGAATTGACACGGCAAAAGCAGAAGAATATAAGAAACAGGCAATCGAAGAGCTGACCGCTCTGGGCGTTACCTTCCCGGTTGGCGTGGATTACTACATTTCCGCATCCAACCAGGTAGCCCTCGACTCTGCGAACGTAATGGCACAGGCATTCTCCGACGGTTTGGGCGATGACTATGTCAAATTCAACATCAAGACCTATGTTTCCAGTGTAAGAAACGAAGTTGTACAGCCACATCTGCACTCCTTTGTTACCAACGGCTGGGGCGCTGACTACGGTGACCCACAGAACTACCTGGGTCAGGAAGTTTACGGCAACGACAACGCATACTACTCTGCAAACTACTCCTACATTAACGAAATCACAGAAGAAACCCCAGAGAACAAAGCACTGCTGGATACCTACAAAGAATACAGTGCAATGGTAGAAGCTGCCGATGCAATCACCGATGACCTGGATGCCCGCTATGCTGCATACGCAAAAGCAGAGGCTTACCTGCTGGATCATGTACTGGTTCTGCCATGTAACTATTCCATCGGCTGGTGCTTGAGCAAGATTGACAACGATACCAAGATGTACGCAATGTACGGCGCACAGAACGAAAAGATTAAAAACTGGGCAACCAATTCTGCCGGCTACACCTCCGAAGAAAAAGGCGTAGCAGAACAGATCAAAGCATTTACCGAGAGCAAATAAGCCTTGATTGTACAGCGAAACAAAGAATTTTGTAAAAAAGACCTCCTTTTTGGAGGTCTTTTTTTGCAATTTTTATTTTTGGAAGATGTAAAAAGTTTGTAAAAACATTGTGAGGGAGTTGAAAACTATAGACAATTTGTTAAGGAATTTGTGAAAAGATTGGCGATAGTATACGAAGCTTTCGTAAGATTCACCGATAAAAAATACTAAAAAAATAACTATATAATGAAAAATTTAGTATATATTGACAGGGCTGAAAGCTTTTGATATAATAATTGTATCAGAAACAGAAATCATTAGAAAATGGGTGGTCTGTTTTGATGAACCATCCGTATCTGCGTTCAAGAAAAGCTGCCTTTTTCCGAATTGGAGAGGGGAAACAGGGCGGCTGGATTTTTTCGCAGATTTGCATTGGTAGTAGGTTCTGTCCTGCAAAGGGAACAGACGTGGCTATATATCTTACAGACTGATTAAGGTCAAGGGAGGAAGTAAACAATATGAACAAGACAGTATCCAGATTGCTTGCTCTGGCTATGACAGCATCCCTCGTGTTGAGCGGCTGCGGCGGCGGTGGAACAACAACCGAAGAAAAACCTGCTGAAGGCGGCAACACCACCGAGCAGAGCGGTGAGAAGAAGGAAGAAGCAAAGACAGAGGATAAGAAAGAAGCCTCTAAAGACGAGATTAAAGATTTGGTTCGTCCGATTCTTGCAGCTCGTGAGCTGGAAACCTTCAACATTCTGTACTCTCAGAGAGCTGAGGACTATGAAAACCTGAGCAACCTGGTAGACGGTCTGCTGGAAGCTGACCCACAGGGTAAACTGGTTCCATGTATCGCTAAAGAATGGGGTACCGAGGATGGCGGTCTGACCTGGACCTTCAAACTGCGCGACAATGTAAAATGGGTAGACGTCAACGGCAACGAAAAAGCTGCTTGTAATGCACAGGACTTCGCAACCGGTCTGGAGTGGGTACTCAACTTCCACAAGAACGACTCTTCCAACACCTCCATGCCGCTGGAGATGATTAAAGGTGCTTCCGAGTACTATGAATACACCAAATCCCTGAGCAAAGAAGAAGCTTATGCACTCAATGCAGGCGAAGGTTCCAAGTTCCGTGAAATGGTTGGTCTGGAAACACCGGATGATTACACTGTTGTCTACACATGTCTTTCTCCAAAGCCATACTTTGACTCCCTGGGTGCATACGCTTGTCTGTACCCGGCTTCTCAGGCTTTGATCGACGAACTGGGTGGTCCAGATGGATTCAAGTCGATGAACAACGAAAATATGTGGTACAATGGTTGCTACACCATGACCTCTTACATCCAGGGCAACGAAAAAACCTACACCAAGAACCCACTGTACTGGGATACCGAGTGCAAACTGTTTGATTCTGTTATCTTCAAGATGATTGAATCTTCCGAGATTGGCTATCAGCTGTATGAAAACGGCGAGGTTGACCACTGTGGTCTGACCGAGTCCCAGCTGAACACCATCGCAAAAGACCCGAACCACAAATTCTATGACTATCTGGTTCCGGCAACTCCAAACAAATATTCCTATCAGTTCCACTTCAACTTCAACAAGAAGAACGAAGACGGCACACCAGACAAGAACTGGAACACCGCAATCGCAAACGAAGCATTCCGTAAGTCCATGTACTATGGTCTGGATCTGGTAGACTACTGGAAGAGATCCAATGCAATCGACCCGATGTCCTGTGAAAACAACTTCTACACCATGAAGGGTCTGTGCTACACCTCCGACGGTAAAGACTACCTTGAACTGGTTAAGAAAGAATTGGGTCTGCCGGAAAGCGACGGCAAAACTCCTGCACGTCTGGACAAAGCAAAAGCAGAAGAACTGAAGAAACAGGCAATCGAAGAGCTGACCGCTCTGGGCGTTACCTTCCCAGTTTATCTGGACCACTACATTTCCGCTTCCAGCCAGGCTGCTCTGGACTCTGCAAACGTACTCAAACAGTGCTTCTCTGACAGCATGGGCGATGACTACATCGTTCTGAACATCAAGACCTTCATCAAATCCAGCAATCAGGAAGTTTACATTCCTCACCTGCATTCTGTAGCTCTGAACGGTTGGGGCGCTGACTACGGTGACCCACAGAACTACCTGGGTCAGGAAGTTTACGGCAACGACAACGCATACTACTCTGCACACTACTCCTACATCAACGAAATCACCGAAGAAACTCCAGAGAACAAAGCTCTGCTGGATACCTACAAAGAGTACACCAAACTGGTAGAAGCTGCTGATGCAATCGTTGACGACATGGATGCTCGTTACGCTGCATATGCAAAAGCAGAAGCTTACCTGCTTGACCATGCTCTGGTTATCCCATACAACTACGCTGTTGGTTGGGTTCTCTCCAAAGTTGACAACGACAGCAAGATCAATGCTATGTACGGCTGCACCAACGACAAGATGAAGAACTGGGATACAAAAGCAGACGGTTATACCTCTGAGGAAAAAGGCGTAGCAGAACAGATCAAAGCCTTCACCGAAGCACAGGCATAATCAGGCTTTGTAAGGAACGATTCTAATATTGACAAAAAGGACCTCCTGTAAGGGGGTCCTTTTGTTGTTTTTTATGGAGAAATTTTTCCTCTGTTTGTTATTCTGTGATAAACATACTGGGAAATATACACAATTTGTGTTAGGATTCGTATGAAAATTAGTAATAATACCATAATTTTTGGTAATAATCACCGACAATCAAGCACAAAAAAAGAGCGATACAATAAAAAAATTAGGCTATGTTGACAGAATAGAAAGCTTTTGATATAATGGTTCTCGTCCGTAAAAGACAAATTTAGAATTTTTGTGCTTTGTTTTATATAAAAATCCATGGAAAACATTCAAACAGAAATTGTGATTTTCTGATAGACGAGGGAAGAAAATCCATAAAAATCTTGCTTGGTGTTACAGTGGTGGTTGGTTCCCCGAGGCTCCGGTGGTGTAGCTTGCCGAAAGGGAATGAGCTATAAATTTTACAAGACTGCTTTTTTGCAGTCGAAGGAGGAAGTAAAGAAAATGAACAACAAATTATCCAGAATGCTTGCTCTGGCAATGGCAGGCGCCCTTGTATTAAGTGGCTGCGGTGGCAGCGAACAGGGTGGAAATACCAATTCCGAAGGCGGATCGGCTTCGGCAGAGGAAAATTCCAAAGAACGCATCACCGACCTGGCTCTTCCTGTGGCTGTCAGCCGTGAGCTGGAAACCTTCAACATCCTGTACTCCCAGAGAGGCGAGGACAGCGAAAACCTGACCAACCTGGTCGATGGTCTGCTGGAGGTTGACGAAAAAGGTAAACTGGTTCCTTGTATCGCAGAAGAATGGGGAACCGAGGACAACGGTCTGACCTGGACCTTTAAAATTCGTCAGGGTGTAAAATGGGTCGATGTCAATGGCAACGAGATGGCAGACTGTAATGCACAGGACTTTGCTGCCGGTCTGGAATGGGTACTCAACTTCCACAAGAACGACTCTTCCAACACCTCCATGCCGCTGGAGATGATCAAAGGCGCAAGAGAATACTACGAATACACCAAGACCCTGACCAAAGACGAGGCTTATGCTCTGAACGCAGAGGAAGGCTCCAAATTCCGTGAGATGGTTGGTCTGGAAACACCGGACGACTATACTCTGGTTTATCATTGTCTGGCAGAAAAGCCATACTTTGACTCCTTAGCTACCTACAACAGCTTGTATCCGGCTCCAAAAGCTCTGGTAGACCAGATGGGTCCGGAAGCGTATCGCGCAATCAACAACGAAACCATGTGGTACAATGGCTGCTACACTATGACTGAATACCTGCAGGGCAACCAGAAGGTATACACCAAAAACCCAATGTACTGGGATCAGGATTGTACCCTTTTTGATACAGTCACCTTTAAGATGACCGAGTCCGGCGACATCAGCTACCAGCTGTACGAAAACGGCGAGGTAGACTATGTTGGTCTGGGCGAAGCGCGCATCAACACCATCGCAAAAGACCCAAGCAATCCGCTGTACAACTACATGGTACCGGATGCTCCACAGAAACGTTCCTTCCAGTTCCACTTCAACTACAACAAGATGAAGGATGACGGCACACCGGATGACAACTGGAACAAGGCAATCGCAAACGACTCCTTCCGTAAGGTATGGTGGTACGGTTTGGATCTGAGCAACTACTTCAAGAGATTCAACGCCATCAACCCAATGATCTGTGAGAACAACTACTACACCATGAAGGGTCTGTGCTACACCTCTGACGGCAAAGACTATGTTGAACTGGTAAGAGATGCAATGGGTATGAAAAAAGAGGATGGAAAGACCCCTGCAAGACTGGACAAGGCAAAGGCAGAACAGTACAAGAAACAGGCAATGGAAGAACTGAGTGCACAGGGAGTTACCTTCCCGGTTCAGGCAGATTACTACATCCTCGCTTCCAGCCAGACTGCTCTGGACAGCGCTAACGTTCTCAAACAGGTATTCTCCGACAGCTTTGGTGATGATTTCATCCAGCTGAACATCAAGACCTTCATTAAGAGCCTGCGTCAGGAAGTTGTACAGGCACACCTCCAGTCCTTCGTTAACAATGGTTGGGGTGCAGACTACGGCGACCCACAGAACTTCCTGGGTCAGGAGCTGTACGGCTATGACAACGCAGACTACTCCACACATTATTCCTACATCAATGAAGTAGAAGAAAATGAATCCACCAAAGAGCTGCTGGAAACTTACAAAACTTTCACCAAGATGGTAGAAGAAGCCGATGCTATCACCAACGATATGGACGCACGCTATGCTGCATACGCAAAAGCAGAGGCTTATATGCTGGATCATGTTCTGGTTCTGCCTTGCGACTACGAAATCGGTTGGGCTTTGAGCAAAGTTGACAACGACAGCAAGATGAACGGTATGTTCGGTATCCAGAACAACAAGATGAAGAACTGGGAAACCAAGAAATCCGGCTACACCTCTGAAGAAAAAGGCGTAGCAGATCAGATCAAAGCATTCACCGAGAGCCTGTAAGCAATCGGTGCAAACCATAAAAAAAGACCTCCCTCGGGAGGTCTTTTTATGTGTGTGTTTTATTTGATTTCAATCAATTCATATTCACGGCTGCCCATGCCCATTTTGACAGCGTGTTCCAAACAACTTTCCCAGTTGGTGTCGGGATGGGTATCGGTGAAGTGGTCGTGGTGGCAATGTTCTTTTTCCGACAGAACACTGCCTTCGATGACCGGCTGACGGTTGACCGCATCGGCACATGCCTGGTCGAGTGCTACCGGGTCAAAAGAGGCAAACATACCAATATCAGGAACGATTGGAATATCGTTTTCGGCATGGCAGTCGCAGTAAGGAGAAACGTCGATGACCAAGCTGATGTGGAAGTTCGGGCGACCGTGGATGACAGCGTAGGTGTATTCGGCAATTTTGTAGTTAAGGATGTCATTGGCTTCATCGGTGCCGGCTTTGACCGCATCTTCCGGGCAGGCACCGATGCAGCGTCCACAGCCTACACATTTGTTGTGGTCGATGAAGGCGCGCTTTTTGGCGTTTTTGCGTTCAGCTCGGCTGCCCGGGCGGTTTTCACCGGTATAGTCTACAAAGCTGATGGCATCGTGCGCACAGTTTTTGCGACATTCTCCGCAGGAAATGCAAAGCTCGGGATGTACGTTTGGTTTGCCGCTGCTGTGCATTTCCATCTTGCCGGCGCGGGAGCCGCAGCCCATGCCCAGATTTTTGAAGGCGCCGCCAAATCCGGTGGATTCATGACCTTTAAAATGGTTGAGGGAGATGACGATGTCGGCATCCATGACCGCACGTCCGATTTTGGCTTCCTTCACATATTCCCCGTTGACCGGCACCAATGCTTCGTCGGTGCCCTTCAAGCCGTCGGCAATGATGACATGGCAGCCGGTGGCAAAGGGATTGTAGCCGTTTTCATAAGCGCTGTCCAGATGGTCCAGTGCATTTTTGCGGCGTCCGACATACAGGGTGTTGCAGTCGGTCAGGAAAGGCTTGCCGCCCAGTTCTTTGACCAGGTCCACGATGACCTTTGCATAGTTTGGGCGCAGATAGGCAAGGTTGCCCGGTTCGCCAAAATGAATTTTGATAGCAGTGTATTTGTTTTCAAAATCAATGTTGGCAATACCTGCTTCGCGCACCAGATGATTGAGCTTTTTCAGAAGATTTGTTCCGGCATTTACCTTCATTGAGGTAAAATAAACTTTAGACTTTTCCATTTTTTTCTTCCTCCTTATGAAAGGGGTTGCTCCTTTTCTTAAAAACAACTTTATTATAGCATATTTCGGGAAATTAGAAAATCCCTTTGAATTTTTGAATAAAATATTTCAAAATACGGAATTATTGGTAGGGGTGTGCAGAAAAATCGCTGTTTTTATAAAAACAAGAAGGATTTCTTGTAGATATTTACAAGGGTTTTTCTGGAAAATGCGGACAAAAGCGGAATTTAATAAAAAGTAATTGTGCAAAATGATAAATCGTGAAAAGTTAAACAGTTGAAATTTGTAAAGAAAGTGCTATAATGAGGAGGACATAAGCAGAGTAGACAAACAGGCGTTAAGTGTTCGGCAAACGGGGAGTTGTTGCTGGGACGAAAAATCCGAAACAGGATTTGCGGTCTGTCTGTCGCATCCCGCTGTTACATACAAGGAGCATATCTCCAAGTTTGTACAGCCGTCAAATTTGTTTAGGAGGTATGATTCTTATGAGCTTTATGTCAAATGAATGTGGGGGAACCTTATCAATCTCCCAAAAATTTCGTCAGTCTGCACAGGAGCTGAAATCTGTGCGCACCCTGACCGGTGTTTCGATGCTGTTGGCAATGAGCATCGTCATCTCGTTTGTGGGTTCGGTTCGTTTGACCGAAACACTGAAGATTGGGTTGGGGTATCTGATCACCGCGCTGCTGGGTATGTTGTATGGACCGTTTACAGCAGCGATTGCAGCAGGAGCCGGAGACATCATCAAGTATCTGCTCAAACCGGACGGCGCGTATTTCTTTGGCTTTACCTTGACGGCGATGTTGGGCGGAATGGTGTATGGATGTTTCTTGTACCGGGAAAAATGCACCATCTTTCGTGCGATTGCATCCAAGAGCTTAATTTCGTTGCTGCTCAACTGCTGCTTGAACACCTTTTGGATTTCCCTTTTGTATGGAATGCCGTTTTTGGGCGCATTGGGTCCAAGGGTGATTAAAAATGTTGTGGCACTGCCGTTTGAAATCATTCTGTTGTATATTGTACTCAACGGAATGTCCAAGGTGGTAGACCGCGCTCGATTACATTAAAAACCAGAAAACCTTTATAACGGCAAGGGCTGCAAGAGGATGAAACCTTTTGCAGCCCTTGTTGTTTTGTAAAAGATAGACGGAAAAATTGGATGATTTATAGGAAAATCGACAGCATGATTTTGCAGAACTTCGCTAAAAAAGGGAAAAAACTTGACAAGTAGACTAAAAAAGAGTATTTTTAAAGAAGGATTTTAATGCAATAACTGCAGATGGAATTATAGATATGGAGTGACGATATGCTCGAATTAAAAAATATTTCTCTGAGTGTAGAGGATGAATTTAGCAACAATACACAGAAGGAGATTCTGCGTGACATCAGCTTCACCGTTGACAGCGGAAAATTTGTAGTCATTACCGGACCAAACGGCGGAGGAAAATCCACCCTGGCAAAAACCATTGCCGGAATTCTTCAGCCGGAAAAGGGACAGATTTTGCTCGACGGTGAGGACATCACCGGTATGAACATCACCGAACGTGCCAAGAAAGGCATCAGCTTTGCTTTTCAGCAGCCGATTCGTTTTAAGGGCATCACTGTGCGCGATTTGATTGGTCTGGCAGCGGGCAAGGAAATCAGCGACTGTCAGGCTTGCTCCTACCTCAAGCAGGTGGGATTGTGTGCAAAGGATTATATCGACCGCGAGGTCAACGCAAGCCTTTCCGGCGGCGAGATCAAACGAATCGAGATTGCCACCGTGATGGCGCGCAAGACTAAGCTGAGCATTTTTGACGAGCCGGAGGCAGGCATCGACCTGTGGAGCTTCAACAATCTGATTGAAGTGTTCCGCGATATGCGCCGGGAAATCAACGGCTCGATCATCATTATTTCCCATCAGGAGCGAATCCTGGACATTGCCGATGAGATCATTGTCCTGGCAGACGGAAAGATTTCAGCGCGAGGCACCAAGGAGCAGATTCTGCCGCAACTGCTGGATGAAAACTGTCAGTACTGCCCAAAGGGAAGAGGACCGCTGTTTGAACAAGGGGGAAATTGTGATGAATGATATTACCAAAAAACTGTTGAGTATGATTTCGGATATTTCCGGTGAGATCAAGGGAGCTTTCAACATCCGCGAGGACAGCGGCTGCGCAGGCAGACAGTCCAGCGAAAATGTTGACATTGTGCCAAAGGTCGGACAACCCGGCATCGACATCATTATCAAGCCGAACACAAAGGAAACCGTCTATATTCCTGCCTGTGTGACCAAGAGCAATGTGAATGACTTGGTGTATAACGACTTCTATGTGGGAGAAAATTCGGACATCGTTATCGTGGCAGGCTGCGGCGTCCATGTGGACGGCGAGGAAGATTCCCAGCACAACGGAATCCACCGCTTTTTCCTCTCCAAAAATGCGCGAGTGCGCTATGAGGAAAAGCACATCGGCATCGGCGATGGCACCGGCAAACGCATCATCAATCCGAAGACTCATATCGAGATGGCAGAAAGCAGCTACATGGAGATGGATACCGTGCAGATCAAAGGAGTGGACTCCACCAAACGGGAAACCACAGCCGTTCTGCAAGGGGATGCTAAGCTGATTATCCGCGAAAAGATTATGACCCATGGGGAGCAGCGTGCAGAAACCTACTTCAAGGTGGATTTGGACGGGGCAGATTCCAGTGCAGATTTAGTCTCCCGCTCGGTTGCAAAGGGCAATTCCTACCAGTATTTCCGTTCGGTCATCAACGGAAACAACCGCTGCGCAGGTCACTCGGAGTGTGATGCCATTATCATGGAAAAGGGTGTGGTCAGCGCTGTACCGGAGCTGACCGCCAATGACATCGACGCTCAGCTGATTCATGAGGCGGCAATCGGCAAGATTGCCGGTGAGCAGTTGATCAAGCTGATGAGTCTGGGTCTTACCTCGGAAGAAGCAGAGGCAAAGATTGTAGAGGGCTTCTTAAAGTAAACGAAGTAAAGAAAAATCCCGAACCAAACGGTTCGGGATTTTTTTATGGATTCTTTTGGTTAGCGCTTCCTTCTGGGTGGGTTAGAGGAGGAAGGTCCGCGCTGTTGTGCGCTGTTTTGTTGCAGCTGCTGGCGCCGTGCCTCCGCTGCACGCTTGCGTGCGATGCGCTTTTTATACTTACGCTTGTTGTGGAAGCGAACAATCAGGAGCAGGATGAGCAGCACCAAAAAGATGATGAAGACAATCTTGACAACATTGAAGATTTTGGTAAACAGCTCCTGGCGTGCCTGCTGCTTCTGAGCTTTGATTTCGTTAAAGGTCAGTACATTTACCTTTAGCTTCAGTGCCGCCATGGTAGGGACCATGTACTGTGCGGCTTCCTGCATACGGCTGTTGGAAATGGAGAAGGTGATGGTCGATGCCATTTCCTCATCCTGATAGTATCTGCCGGGGATGTCAGAGGTGAGGACAATGTCGTCCTTGCTAAAGTTTTTGTGCAGCAGGACGGTAAAATCCGAATCGGTGGAATAGGTAGCATTTCCGATATATTCGCTGCTTTCGGTTCCTTCGCTGCGTGTGCTGTAAACCGGCGTACGGAAGCCTTCGGGAGCTAATTCAGCGGCAGTGTAGGTGATGGGAGTGAAATTGCCGTAGCAGTAGTTGAACAGATTGGTCATGTCGGTCTGCAAAGCATAGGCGCTGCTGCCGGTGCAGTTGAGAGCCACACAGATCAGCCGGACGCCATCCCGTTCTACCACAGAGACACCGGTGTAGTTGCCCTGGGTGGTGTGACCGACCTTCATGCCTAGGATGCCGTTGTAATAGTTTTCACTGGAGGAGAGCATCATGCTTTCGTCGCTGTTGCGTCGCCAGTTTCTGGGCAGAGATTGTTTGTTGGTGGGCTCCATCGAATATTCGGTCTGACCGAAATATTGCAGGAAGTTGGGTGTCCCCAGTGCGTAGCGGGTAATCAGTGCCATGTCATAGGCGGTGGTGTACTGATTTTCATTGTACAGTCCATGTGGATTAACAAAATTGGAATTGACACATCCCAGCGATTTTACCTTTTCATTGAGAATCTCCATAAATCCGGCTGTGTAACTGGTGGAGCCGTCCTCCATCGCGACCGAACGATTTGCCAATTTAGCAGCACAGTCGGCAAGGGAGTTGGCGGTATCGTCGGCGGACTGAATCAGCGAGCCGTACAACAGGTCACGAATCTTGACCACCTCGTCCTGGGTGATGGCGACGTAGGTGCCGTTGCTGAAGCGGTAGGACTCGGGGCAGGTGGGGAAGACGTCTTCGGTGGTAATGGTGTAGCTGCCTTCCGGGTCCACATACTCCAAAGCCAGGGCGGAGGTGAGCATCTTGGTGATGTCACCGGGATACTGCCGTTTGTCTGGGTTTTTGGAAATCAAAATCTGACCGGTTTCAGCGTTCATCACGATGTAGGAATCGGAAGTGATGGTGGGCAGAGCTGTTACGGTGTTGTCTGCTGTGCCGGTGGTACCGGTCGTGCCAGCAGTGCCGGTAGTGCCAGTAGTGCCGGAAGCATCGGTCGTTCCGGTGGTACCATCGGTTCCGGTTGTGCCGGTGGGATTGTTGGTTGTGCCCTGTGCAGGTTGCTGCTCGGTAGTAGGCGGTGTAGTCGTGCCGGTTTGCGGGGTAGTAGCAGCCTGTGCGAAGGCGGGCAACGCCATTTGGCAGGCAAAAACAAGGCTGAGGGCAACACTGAGTACACGTCTGAGTGGCTTGGAGATATTTTTTTTCAACAGAGGAACCTCCTAATCTATCTCGATTTTTGAATTTTTAAAGATTCTTTACTTTATATCTTAGCATAACTTCCGCGAAAAAAGAAGGACTTTCGATTACTTTTTATCAATTATGTGACAAAAATCAGAGAAAATTTTGGAATGAGGAATAAATATTCCTGAGCCGGAGCAAAATAAGAGCGGAAAAAGACAGTAGAATCCAGTTTTTCCACAGATTCTTTTTAGAAAGAAGGATGAACGATGAGTAAATTGACCTGTCATGTGACCAGCTGCGCTAGCAATCAGAATTGCTGCTGCTGTCAGCCTGCCATCAAGGTGCAGGGAAGAGGAGCCTGCCGGTGCAGTGAAACCGAATGCCAGAGCTTCCACAAAAAGGGAACAGGAGAAATCTCCAATGCGACCCAGTTTTCCCATCCAAACCCGGACTGCATGATTAAATGTACAGCGGAGCATTGTGTGTACAACACCCAGGGCAGCTGTACTGCCGAGCAGGTGGACATCAGCGGATACGGCGCACAGGAGCGCTGTGAAACCAGCTGCAAAAGCTTTCGCGCCAGATAGGTCTTATAGACAAAAAACATTCGGCGTTTGATTTGGAAGGATACCGTATAAAAGGACACCCCATCTGCTTGAAAACAGATGGGGTGTTTTCCGTTAAAAACCTTTGGGTGGTTCGTGGTCTTCCCGGGAGGAAGAAGGAAAGGGATGTGCAAAGCCAACGGCTCCCACCCAAATGGCTCCTGCCTGTCGCAGAGCCTGGGCGCAGGCGAGCATAGTGGAGCCGGTGGTGATGACATCGTCCACCAGCAGGATGCGTTTGCCTGCGACCTGCTGTTCATCCAGAACGCGGTAGACACCCTGCAAATTGGTGCGCCGTTCTGCTGCGCTCAAGGTGTGCTGGGCAGCGGTAGCGGCAGTCTTTTCCAAAAGCTGTTGACAGGGCAGATGCAGCTGTTTGGCAAGTTCTTGCGCAATCAGCTGTGCCTGATTGTAGCCTCGTTTTCGTTTGCGCTTTGTGTGCATGGCAACTCCGCAGAGCAAATCCGGCTCTTCTTCCAATAAGGCAGGACCGAGGTGCTGTGCCATCAAAATGGCAAAAACGCGCGCTAACTGCGGCTGGTTTTGAAACTTGAGCCGATGCACCGCCTGCGCAGCTTCGTGGGAGTAATCGGCAAAGGCAAAGCAGGCATCCAGTCCATCCAGAAAAAAGGCAGGATGGTCACAGGCAAGGCTGTTTTTGCAGCGGGAACAGCAGCGGCGCTCGGCAGGGATAATCTCTCCGCAGAAGGGGCAGCGGGAGGGCCAGAAGAAATGCAGCAGCTTTCGCAATGGTACCAAAGTGGACATAGCAGCCATCGCTTATGCCTGTAGACCGATGAGGGCAGCACCGATAACGCCGGCGTCGTTGCCCAGCTCGGCAATGCGCACCTCGGTACGGTTTTGAGAGAAGCGGTCGAAGCAGAAGCGGTTCATGTGTTCGCGAATCGGGCGCAGCAGGTTTTCTCCCTGCTTGGAAACGCCACCTCCCAGACAGATGATTTCCGGCTGGAGGGTATTAACCGCGTTGACAATCACTTCGCTCAGAACACCGGTGTATTCTTCCACCGCAGCCTGACCGGCTTTATCTCCCTGGGCAGCTGCATCAAAACAGGTGCGTCCGTCGACCTTGTCGATGTCTCCGTCGCACAGCTTCCACATCAGGGAATCCGGGTTTTTGTTCATCTGCTCTTTGGTGGTCAGAATCAGTCCGGTAGCGGAGCAGTAGATGTCGATGCAGCCCTTGCGACCGCAGGTGCACTGGCGTCCGTTCAGGCAGATGACCGAGTGTCCGAACTCGCCGCCGGCAAAGCCGTAGCCGTTGTAGATTTTGGAGTTGATGATGATGCCGGAGCCGACACCGGTGCCCAGCGTGATGGCAAGCATATTCGAGATGTGTTTGCCATCCTTCATTCTGCCGGCGCCTGCCATAAATTCGCCGTAGGCTGCCGCATCGGCATCATTGGCGATAAAGACCGGCTTGTGCAGCTCGTCCTCCACCATCTTTCCGATGGGGACATTCTGGAAGTAGAGGTTGCTGGCGTAGATGACTTCCTTCTTCTGATTGTCCACAATGCCGGGAGAGCCGATGCCCACCATTTCAATCTGCTCCATTGGGACACCGGCATTTTGTGCAGCGGTGCGGGCAGCTTTTGCCATACTTTTAGCAATTTCTATAGCAGGGCGTCCTACCAGGGTTTTTTCGCTGGCTTTGGCAATCAGTTGAAACTGTTCGTCCACCACGCCTGCGACGATGTTGGTTCCGCCCAGGTCGATGCCGATGTAATATTTCATCATAAAAACACTCCTTTAGGTTGGGTTTGTTTATTTTTCATCAATTCTTACTTTATCATAGCATTCGCAGGCTTTCTTTTCAATTCCTTTTTGAAAGATTCCCAAAAAAATGACAGGATTTTGCACAAAACGCTGCGCAAAATTGTCGTTGGAAATGACGAAAAAAGCCTCAAAAACAGGAAAAGCGTTCGAGACAAATGGTCAAAAACGCAGGAGAGTCAGCATTGACGAAAATGCCGGAAAATTGTATAATAAAGGATAGTATTTAAACTATTTACAAAGAAATGCCTGTCGAAAAAGCAGAAAATCTTATGAATACCGATGGAAAAACGCAAATAGTCTGCGGGAATGAAGGCAGAATGGAATAACGGCAGGCAAACGACAGATACTGATCGGAAAACAATTACTTTGATTGGAATACAGGGGAGCTACAGAAATGGGAAAACAGTTAGTGGATACACAGCCGAACAGCAAGCCGCCTGTGGTGGTTTCTCGGGAGGAGATGATGCGGCAGTGGCAGATGGCAGGAGAAAACCGTCAGCTGCTGGTGCATCGGATGGGACACACGCCGCGGGCGTGGGTCAGAACCTTTGGCTGTCAGGGCAATGTGGCAGACAGTGAAAAAATCATGGGAATGCTGCTGGACATGGGCTGTGAACCGGCGCAGCAGGAGGACCAGGCGGATATTATCCTGTACAACACCTGTGCCATCCGAGAAAATGCACAGGTCAGACTGTTAAGCATGGTCGGAGAGCTCAAACGCCTGAAGGCGGCAAATCCTTCTATCATCGTGGGTCTGTGCGGCTGCATGATGCAGCAGAAGGAGATGGTCAACCAGATTCGGGTCAGCTATCCGTTTGTTGAGCTGATTTTTGGAACCCATGTGCTGTACACCCTGCCGGAGCTGATCAACCGACTGCTCAAAGGGGAGCGCAGGGTGGTCAACTACTTTGAAGGAGAAGGCAGAGAAAACCCGATTGCGGAGGGACTGCCGATGCGCCGCGCAGATGGCGTGCAGGCTTCTTTGCAGATTATGTACGGATGCGACAATTTCTGTTCGTACTGTATCGTCCCCTATGTGCGCGGCAGAGAGGTCAGCCGTGAACCGCAGGAAATCTTGCAGGAAGCAAAGGAAATCATCGCTCTTGGTTACAAGGAAATCCTGCTGCTGGGTCAGAATGTCAATTCCTACGGCAAAGGGCTGTCGCAGCCAATCAATTTTACCCAGCTGCTTTCTCAAATCGAGTCGCTGGAGGGGGATTTCCGCATCCGCTTTATGACCTCCCATCCAAAGGATTGCACCAGGGAATTGATCGACCTGATTGCGCAAAGCAAAAAGATTTGCCACAACATCCATCTTCCGGTGCAGAGCGGTTCCGACCGGGTGCTGCGCCAGATGAACCGCCGCTATACCAAAGAGCATTATCTGTCGTTGATTGAATATGCCCGCCAGAAGATGCCGGATGTCACCTTTACCACCGACATCATCGTGGGCTTCCCCGGCGAAACCTATGAGGACTTCCAGCAGACGATGCAGCTGTGCCGTCAGGTGCGCTACCAGTGTATGTTTACCTTCATCTTTTCTCCGCGACCGGGCACCCGGGCAGCTTTGCTGGACGACCCGGTTCCGTACAAGGAAAAGACCCGTTGGCTCAACGAGCTGATTGCGCTTCAGCATACCATCAGTGAGGAGGACAACCGCGCGATGGAAGGCAGGGTGCTGCGGGTGCTGGTCGAGCATCCCAGCGAGCACCGGGAAGGCTGGATGACCGGCAGATGTGAAAACGGGATGCTGGTACAGTTCCCGTCCACAGAGCAAAGGGTGGGAACCTTCTGTCAGGTGCGCATCACAAAAGGGCTGCGCTCGGAATATGAGGGCGAGCTGGCAGAATAAATCTTAAGCGTTGACCCTGTGCGGCATCCTGATACGGTGTAGTGCAGGAGACAATAGATATTCAATTCTGGAGGAGATCACAATGGACATCATCACAATGGCCAGAGAGCTGGGTAAGCTGATCCAGCAGGACGAACGATACAAGAGAATCGACGCTGCAAAAAAAGCGAACGATGAGGATGAAAAGCTGCAGGAGCTGATTGCAAAATTCAACCTCAAACGTTCTGAGCTGAGCGTAGAGATGTCTCAGGAAAACAAAAATCCTGAGAAACTCAACCAGCTGGACAAGGAGCTGAAAGCTCTGTACCAGGAAGTAATGGCAAATCCAAACATGGCTGAATTCAATGCTGCAAAAGCAGAGGTAGACGGCATGATGAACTTCATCAGCACCATCCTCTACGGTTCGGTCAACGGTGAGGACCCTGACACCATCGAGATGCAGGCAAGCTGCGGCGGAAACTGCAGCGGCTGCTCGGGCTGTCACTAATCGGAAGACAACAGCGAAGTCAGCCAGCATCCTTAGGGTGCTGGCTGACCCTGTATACAAAAACAAACCGATCGGCTGTTGTACAGAAAGGACAGGCGCTGTCCTCTGTGTATAGCAGCCACAGATCAAGTGAAGAGAGGAAACGACGATGGAAAGAAAGATTTCGAGCAAACCGGTCGATGTCAGTCGACTTTCCCCGATGATGCGCCAGTACTGGAAGGTCAAGGAGCAGTATTTGGAGCAGCTGCTGTTTTTTAGGCTGGGAGATTTTTATGAGCTGTTTTTTGACGATGCGCTGATTGCCTCGCGGGAGCTGGAGCTGACCTTGACCGGCAAGGAGTGCGGTCTGGATGAGCGTGCGCCGATGTGCGGCATCCCGTACCACAGCTGTGAAAACTACATAGCCAGACTGGTCAAAAAGGGGTATAAGGTGGCAATCTGCGAGCAGATGGAGGACCCCGCCACTGCAAAAGGACTGGTCAAGCGGGAAATCATCCGCGTGATTACGCCCGGTACCGTGCTGGAAAGCAATATGCTCGATGCAGGCAGCAATAATTATCTGTGTCTTATCTTCCGTCATCCTCAGCAGGAGTGTTTTGGCGTAGTTTTTTCGGATGTTTCTACCGGCGAGGTGTACGCTTTACAGGTGGATTCCGATTGGGAAAAGCGGGTGATCGGCGAGTTGGGCAGATTTTCTCCAGCAGAGGTTTTGCTGAATTTACCGGCGGGCAGCTGTGAGCCGCTCCAGAAGTTTTTAAGCGACCGTTTACAGGTGACCGGCGAGATTTTGGATGAAGAATATTTTGATTGGGAAAGATGCAGAAAGCTTTCGGCGGACCAGTTTGGCAGCGAGGAGATTGCGCAGCTGGAAAACAGCGGACAGCAGTCGGTCATTTTTGCGCTGGGGGCGATGATCCATTATCTGACACAGACGCAAAAGCACGGCTTGGAAAGCCTGACCCATCTGGAAATATACAGCGACGAGCAGTATATGACGCTCGATTTGACCGCACGGCGCAATCTGGAGCTGACCCGCACCCTGCGCAGCGGAGAACGCCGCGGTACTCTGTTGTGGGTGCTCGACCAGACCAAGACCCCGATGGGAAAACGTCTCATCCGCTCGGTGCTGGAAAAGCCGCTGCTTAATCCAACAGCCATCAACAAACGCCTCAATGCGGTCGGAGAACTGTTGGGTGACAGCGTTCGCTTGGATAATATCCGCCAGGAGCTGCGGGATATTTTTGATATGGAGCGGTTGATTACCCGCATTGTCTACGGACTGGTCACACCGCGGGAGATGCGCTCGCTGCAATTTACCGCACAAAAACTGCCGCAGCTCAAGCAGACGGTGGGTGAGGTACAGTCGGTCTACCTGACCCGACTGTTGGATGGGATGGATACGCTCGAGGACATCAGCAGCATGATTGAGTGCGCCATCTCCGATGACCCGCCGGCTCTTCTCAAGGACGGAGGGGTTATCCGCACTGGGTACAACGAGGAGCTGGACTCGCTGCGGGAGATTGTCCACAACACCAAGGGTGTGCTCACCGCACTGGAAAGCAGGGAGCGGGAAAAAACCGGGATCAAAAATCTGAAGGTCGGTTTTAACAATGTGTTTGGCTATTATATTGAGGTCACCCGCTCCTTCTTGTCACAGGTGCCGCCAGAATATGTTCGCAAACAGACGCTGACCGGCAGCGAGCGGTATATCACCCAGGAGCTAAAGGAGCTGGAGCAGCAGATTCTGGGTGCAAAGGACCGCATCCTGGTGTTGGAAAATAATCTGTTCGACCAACTGCGTCAGCAGGTAGCGGTGCAGATTCATCGGGTGCAGGCGACGGCAAATGCCATCGCCTGGCTGGATTTGTACGCCAGCTTTGCCGCAGTTGCCCTCGAGCAAAACTACTGCCGACCGGATGTTGACCTGTCAGGCCGAATCCATATTCAGGACGGCAGACATCCGGTGGTGGAAAAGATGCTGACCGACACTTTATTTGTGGCAAATGATGTGCTGCTGGACAAGGCGGAAAATCAGGTGGCAATCATCACCGGACCGAATATGGCGGGTAAGTCCACCTACATGAGGCAGGTGGCGCTGATTGTGCTGATGGCACAGATTGGCAGCTATGTACCGGCTCGTTCGGCACAGATTGGTGTGGTGGACGGAATCTACACCCGAGTCGGTGCATCGGATGATTTGGCATCGGGACAGTCCACCTTTATGGTGGAGATGAGCGAGGTGGCGCAGATTTTAAAGAGCGCGACCGAGAACAGCCTGCTGATTTTGGATGAGATTGGCAGAGGAACCTCCACCTTTGATGGAATGAGTATTGCACGGGCGGTCATCGAACATATTGCCAACCGCCGCAAGCTGGGCGCCAAGACGCTGTTTGCCACCCACTACCACGAATTGACCGAGATGGAGCAGTCCTTCTTCAACATCAAGAATTATAATATCGCGGTCAAAAAGAACGGCAACGACATCTTTTTCCTGCGGCGCATCATGCGGGGTGGAACGGACGACAGCTATGGTATCGACGTTTCTCGCCTGGCAGGGATTCCCGAGGACATTATCCAGCGCGCCCAGCAGATTTTAAAGCAGCTGGAATCGGGTGCGCTCTCCGCATCCAAACAGAAGGCAAAGCAGCAGAGCGAGCAAATCCAGCTGTTGCCGCAGGAGGACAGTGAGCTGGTCAGAAGGCTCAAGGAGATCGACATCGAAAAAATCACGCCGCTTCAGGCGATGGTGCTTCTGGCAGAACTGAAGGCGCGGGTGTAACCGCAGCGGATGCCGGAAGCGGAAAAGAGGAATGAGTAATGGTATTTTTTGCAGACAGGATGTATCAGCTGCGCAATGAAAAGGGATACACCCGCGAACAGTTGGCATCGGAATTGGGCTGTATGCCGCGGCAGATTCAGGATTACGAGGAGGGCAAGCTGTATCCCCATGCCATCACCATGGTGGATATTGCCGACTTTTTTGATGTATCGCTGGACTACCTGATGGGCAGGACCGAGTGCAGAGAAATCAACAAAATCAAATAAATCAAACAAGATGCAGAGGAAACGAGGTGAACGGGAATGGGAGTTATCAAGCTGCTGGACGAGCAGGTTTCCCAGCTGATTGCGGCAGGAGAGGTGGTCGAGCGACCCTCTTCGGTGGTCAAGGAGCTGGTGGAAAACGCTATCGATGCCAAGGCAAGCAAGGTGACCATCGAGATACGCCATGGCGGCGTGACCATGATTCGAGTCAGCGACAACGGAAGCGGGATCGCACCGGAGGATGTCCCGATGATGTTTTTGCGCCACGCCACCAGCAAGGTGCGCAGTCGGGAGGATTTGGGCTGCATTGCGACGCTGGGCTTTCGCGGCGAAGCGATGGCATCCATCCACGCAGTGTCCCGCATTGAGGTGCTGACCCGACAGCCGGATTGCAACGAGGGTACGCGCTATGTGGGAGAAGGCTCCCAGACCGGTCAGATGGAGCCGGCAGGGTGTCCGGTCGGTACCACTGTGAAGGTGTGTGACCTGTTTTACAACACACCGGCTCGAATGAAGTTTTTAAAGAAGGATGTACAGGAAGGAAACGCAGTGGCAGCGGTGGTGGAGCGGGTTGCGCTGTCCCATCCCGAAATCTCCTTCCAGTTTATACGGGAGGGACAGACCCGTATTCACACGCCGGGCGATGGCAAGCTGCTGTCAGCCATCCATGCGGTGTACGGGCGGGAATTTACCCGCGATTTGGCAGCGGTGGACTACACCACAGGGCAGATTCATGTCGAAGGTTATATCGCTCTTCCGGTCGCCAGCCGTTCCAACCGCACCATGCAGACCTTTTTTGTCAACGGCAGATATGTCAAGAGCGGAACAGCACGTGCAGCGCTGGAGGAAGCGTACAAACATTCCATCATGGTCGGGAAGTTTCCTGCCTGCGTGCTCAACCTGTCCATCCCTTTCACCGAAACGGACATCAACGTCCATCCGGCGAAGATCGAGGTTCGTTTTACCAACGAGCGACCGGTCTTTGATGCCGTGTATTATGCGGTGAAGGATGCGCTGAGCCGGGAGGATTACACCCCTGTACCCAAGCAGACCAAAAAGCCGATGACCGTCTTTGACCTCCAGCGACAGCCACAGGTGGAACAGCAACAGCTGACACAGACACCGGCTCCTTCGCAGCCGCAGCGGGTCAGTGCGCAGCAGTACCGGCAGATGGTCGGGTTGCCGCAGCCGACCCAACGCAGTGTCAAAACGCAGTCGTCGGCAGCGCACAAGGCACAGCCGGATGACTGCATCACCTTCCGGGACCACGACCCGCAGACGGCAAAGTGGGAAAGGGAGCATCCGCTGATTTTGCTGGAGGAACCAAAGTTTACTCCGACTAAAAAGGGGAAGGATTCTATTCCGCAGGAGGAAAAGTGTGAAACACCGGTGCAAACTTCGGCAGAGAAGGAAGAAAAACGACCGGAGCAAAAAACACCGGAACAAAGTTTCCACACTGAGCCAAAGTCATCGAACTCGGTCGAGCAAGAGCGGGAAATGACCGAACCGCCACAGCTTCGGCTGGTGGGCGAGGTGCTGGGGACCTATCTGGTGGTCGAATCGGCGGACAGCATGATTTTAATCGATAAGCACGCTGCCCACGAACGGCTCATCTTCAACCGCCTCAAGCAGCAGTGTCTGACCGACGACCGGCAGCTGCTGTTGGAGCCGGTGGTGGTGCACCTGAGCCGCGAGGACTACCAGGGAGCGGCGGGCAACCTTGCGTTGTTTGAGCAGGCAGGATTTCTGGTGGAGGAGTTTGGCGACGGGGACCTGCTGGTGCGCGAGGTGCCGGTGATGCTGAGCGGAGCGCAGATTCGGGAGATTGTCGAGCAGACTGCGCACGACCTTTCCCAGCACAAAAAGGACATGACCCCGCACGCACTGGACGACCTGCTTCATTCGGTCGCCTGCAAGAGCGCGGTGCGTGCCAACGATAAAAATACCGTCCCCGAGCTGTGGGAGATCGTGCAGCTGTTGCAGGAGGACGAAAATGCAAGATACTGCCCGCACGGGCGTCCGGTCGCCAGAAGCTTTTCCCGCCGGGAGCTGGAAAAACTGTTTGGCAGGCTGGGATAAACAAAAGCAGGAAGGAATGTTGAGATGGAAAACAGGATACCGCTGGCAGTGATTGCGGGTCCTACCGCTTCGGGAAAGACAGCGGCTGGTGTCCGCGTAGCGCAGCTGCTGGGAGGGGAGGTCATCTCCGCCGATTCGATGCAGATTTATAAGCATCTGACGGTGGGTACGGCAAAACCGCTTGTGCAGGAGATGCAAGGAGTCCCGCATCATCTGATCGACTTTTTGGAGCCGTCTGAATCCTTTTCGGTGGCAGATTATGTCCGGCTTGCCCGACAGCAGATCGAGCAGGTCCACCAAAGAGGGCATCTGCCGGTGCTGGTGGGAGGGACCGGACTGTACATCAGCTCGCTGGTGGACAACATCCAGTTTTCGCAGGAGGACGGCGACCCACAGCTGCGGGAGCAGCTGAAGGGATTTGCCGAGCAAAACGGTGTGCAGGCGCTGTGGCAGAGACTGGATGAGGTGGACCCGACGGCAGCACAGAAGATACATCCCAATAATGTCGGCAGGGTGGTGCGCGCGCTGGAGGTCTTTTATACCACAGGGACGCCCATCTCCCGCCAGCAGGAGCTTTCCCGCCGGCAGCCGTCGCCCTACCGCCTGTGCATGATGGCGCTGGGCTTTCGCGACCGGCAAAAGCTGTATGACCGCATCAATCTGCGGGTCACCCGCATGGTGGAGGACGGTCTGGAGCAGGAGGCGCGCTGGCTGCGGGAACAGGGATACAGTGCGACCAGCTTTCAGGCAATCGGCTACAAAGAAATGGGTCTGTATCTGGATGGGGAAGAAACGCTTGAGCAGGCGTGCGAGCGGATTCGGCAGGAGTCCCGCCGGTATGCCAAACGGCAGCTGACCTGGTTTCGCAGGGACGAGCGTTACCACTGGTTTTGGGCAGACGAGTTTGCCGATGCCGAACAGATGCACCGGCAGATGGCACAGTTGGCACAGCAAATGCTGTTAAAATAAAGGTCGATGCCACAGCTCGACAAAAAATTGCAGGAAAACAGGATATACTGTAAAAAAAGAAGGAGGTCATGTCATGCTTAATTTGCAGGATATGTTTTTAAATCAGCTTCGAAAAGAAAAAATCATGGTGACCGTTTATTTGGTCAACGGCTTCCAGCTCAGAGGCTATGTCAAGGGATTCGATACCTTTACCATTGTTGTGGAAAACGAAGGAAGACAGAATCTGGTCTACAAGAACGCAGTTTCCACCATCACGCCAACCAAACCGGTCAAGCTGCTGGAAAATATCCCGGTTCAGCCGGAGAGCACTGCATCGGAAAAGCTATCCGCTGCATCGGAAAAGGAAACCGGTGCACAGCAGGAGCCGCAGGCGCAGCCAAAGCAGGACACAGAACAGCCGCAGCAGTAATATGCGACGTAACGCATCAAGAAACGGTCGGAGGAAATGATGTCAGGTTATCAGAAAAAAAGGACCAAAAACGGCAGGATCATCATGGCGGTGTGCGGTGTGCTGTTGCTGCTCTATCTGGGCGGACAGCTGTGGGGATTTGCCAACATCAAGCTGCGCACCGAGCAGGTGGAGGAGGACACCCTGTATGATTTTGTGCGTACAGAGGGACTGGTGTTCCGCAGCGAGGAGGTCATCTCAAAGGCAACCAGCGGCGTGATGGTCTATAACTGTGCGGATGGCGAAGAGGTTGCAATGGACCAGGAGGTAGCAGCGGTGTACAAGGACAGCACCGTGTCCATGGTCAACAATCAGCTCGACCAGTTGCGGCAGGAGCTGGCTTCGCTGAACAAGGCGCAGACGGTCAAGGCGACCCGCTATTCGGCGGTGGCAAATCTTTCTAACCAGATCAACGACCAGGCGGGCAAAATCGTCGATTTTGCGCAGGACGGCATGGTGGAAGGCATCGCCGAACAGAAGGAGGAGCTGACCAGCCTGCTCAACCGCAAAAAGATTGCGCTGGGGCAGGAGGAATCCTTCTCCGAGCGCATTGCAGAGCTGAATGCCCAGATTGCGTATCTGGAAAAGACCAAGGAAAAGCAGCGCGGCGTTTCCATCGACGCACCCAAGGCAGGATATTTCTGTAAGGAGGTCGATGGATACGAGGAGGTCCTGACAGCAGAAGCACTGGACAAAATGACCTATGACGAGTATCAGCAGCTTCAGCAGCAAAAGCCCAAAACGGTCAGCAATCCCATCGGCAAGATTGTGACCACCCACGTCTGGTATCTGACGGTGGACCTGCCCAACGAAGAAGCGCAGAAGTTTGAGGTGGACGACACTGTCAAGCTGGACTTCAAGTTTGCTAACGGACAGACGGTAAACGCTCGGGTGTCGGACATCATACCGGACAACAAGCGGACCAATACGGTGATTGTCTTTGAGTGCAAGGACATCACCGACCGACTGCTCAAGGTCCGCAGGCAGAGCGTGGACATCATCTTCACCACCTATTCGGGTCTGCGCATCAGCTCAAAGGCGCTCTACCACGAACAGAACATCCCGGGCGTTTATGTGTTGGACAAAACCACCGTGCGCTTTAAGCCAGTGGAAATCATCAAGGACAACGGCAACTTTATCCTGTGTGAGCCGCGCACCGGCACCGACGATGCCCATACCCTCAATCGGCTGGATTTGGTGATTATCGAAAGCGGAGGCATCGAGATGAAGGATGGCAACTCTCTGGATGAGGACACCGTAAAAGGAGTGGAGTCAAATAATGCAACAGGTTAATCAGCAGCAAAGACAGCAAGAGGTTCGGGAAAATGTCCGTTCGATTTTGCAGCAGGTCCGGCAAACTGCCCTTGAGGCAGGTCGGGACCCGCAGCAGGTGCAGGTGATGGCTGTGACCAAGACAGTGGCTCCTGAGCTGGTCAACGCAGCCATTGCAGAGGGCATCACCCTGCTGGGAGAAAACAAGGCACAGGAGCTGTGCGAAAAGTATGACAGCTACTGCAAAGAGGGGGTCAGCATCCACTTTATCGGTCACCTGCAAACCAACAAGGTTCGACAGATCGTAGATAAGGTGTGCATGATCGAGTCGGTGGACAGTGTGAAGCTTGCACGCGAGATCGAGCGTCAGTGCGCCAACATCGGCAAGGTGATGGACGTGCTGGTCGAGGTCAACATCGGCGCAGAGGAAAGCAAGAGCGGAGTTTCTCCCGAGCAGCTGCCCGCGCTTTTGCAGGAAATTGGTCAGTTTGAGCACATTCGGGTGCGCGGATTGATGACAATTCCTCCGGTGTGCGAGGACGAACAGCAAGTTTCGCAATATTTTTCCCAAATGAGCCAACTCTTTATTGACATAAAGCAAAAAAAATATGATAATATCAATATGGAAATTTTGTCTATGGGCATGTCTGCGGACTATCCGATAGCAGTACAGCAGGGCTCAAACATCGTGCGCATCGGCACAGCGATGTTTGGTCAAAGGAATTATAAAAGGAGCTAAGTGAAACTATGGCATTGAGGGATACATTGCGGAATCTGATTGGGATTCCAGAAAATGATTATGACAACGATTATGATGATGAGATGCAGTCGGGCAATATCGACCAGCAGGAAGAGGAACAGACCAGCATGGCATCCCCTTCCTCCGACCGCAAGCACAACAAGGTCGTGAATATCCATGCCACCACCCAGCTGGCGGTTGTGCTGGTCAAACCGGAGCGATATGAGGATGCGGCTTCCATTGCGGACCACCTTAACGCCAAAAAGACGGTTGTGCTGAATCTGGAGCAGACCAGCAAGGATGTTTCCAGAAGATTGATCGATTTTCTGTGCGGCGTGGCATACGCAAACAACGGACAGATGAAACGGGTGGCAAACAACACCTATATCATTACCCCGTACAATGTGGACATTATGGGGGATTTATTGGATGAGCTGGAAAACAACGGCGTCATCTTTTAATCAATGAGACAGGATATGCAGACGCAGCGGGAGGAATCTGATCGACTGCTGCGTGCAAAAACAGCGGATTTGGCACGGCAGATGCAAAGGGACAACCTGCCGTGCTTCAGCCGTTTTCTGGATGGACGGGAGCGGATTCTGGCGCAGAGGGAACTGCAGGCGCTGCATTTTCCGCAGGACCAATATTGCTTCTGGGAAGGATTTGCAGCGGATGTGAAAACTTTGTCTGCGGCAGCACCTCTTCGGTGTATGCTGGGCTTGTTTCCCGATTACCTTGCGCTGACCGAAGGAATGGACCGCTCGGTGTGGGAAGAACAGTTCCCCATCTTTGCAGTGACCCTTTCCTATCGGGAGCAGGATGCGCTGACCCATCGGGACCTGCTGGGTTCTTTGATGGGTCTGGACATCAAGCGGGAGCTGATTGGAGAAATTTTGACAGCGCAGGACCATGCGGTCGTCTTCTGCACCCAGACAGCGCAGCAGATCATCCTTTCGGAGCTGAGTCGTGTAGGACGCGCAGGTGTCCGTGTGCAGCCGGGCAAACCACAGCAGCTGCCGCCGGCATTTTGTCTGCTGGACAAGACCGGTACGGTCAGCTCGATGCGGCTTGACTGCGTGGTGTCGCTGGCGCTGAATCTCAGCCGCGAAAAAAGTGCGGCTTTGATCGAAGGCAGGCAGGTCAGCCTAAACTTTTTTGAAGAAGAAAAAAGCTCCAGAGAGGTCAAGGTGGGGGACATCCTTTCCATACGCGGCTACGGGAGATTTTTGATTTCACAGCAAGGCTCGCTGAGCAAAAAGGGAAGGCTCCATCTGACCATCAGCCAATATATCTGATTTGGAAAATGATACAGGGGAAGACCCCGATAAGATAAATCTCAAAATTTGAGAAGAAAAAGGGAGGTACCTTTAGATGCTGACTCCAGAAACGATTGCCTCCAGACGTTTTGATAAACAGGTGGGCGGCTATAAACAGGATGAAGTAGAGATGTTTTTACAGCAGGTGGCAGGCGAGTATGCAAAGCTGCTGTCTGAAAAGGAAGACCTAGAGGAAAAAATAGAAGTGCTTGCGGAAAAGGTCGAACAGTACCGCGAGGATGAGGACAGCCTGCGCAGCGCGTTAATCGGTGCGCAGAAGCTGGGTGACAGCGTCATCCGCGAATCCAAGAGCAAGGCAGAATATATCCTGCGGGAAGCACAGGCACAGGCAGACCAGATTTTGGAAAACGCACAGAAGAGCATCGAGAAGGAGCAGATGGCTCTGATTAAGATGCAGAAGGAAGTGACCAAATTCAAAAACCGTCTGCTGACCTTGTACCGGCAGCATCTCGAGATGATCAGCGCGCTGCCGGAGTATGACGACGAACCGGCAAGAGAACCGGCAGCCGAGCCAAAACAGCCGCAGCCGGAAGCGGCGAAACCGGCAGAACCACAGCCGCAGGAGCCAACCCGCAAAGAGCAGCCGCGGGATAACCGGGAGACTGCACCGGAAAAGACCGAGCCGGACCACTTTAATGAAGAACCGCTGATCGACTTCAGCTCCGCTTTGGGAGACGAAATGCAGGAAACTACCTCCTTTGCACCGATTGGGCAGGAGGTACAGAATATGCCGGCTCCGGCAGCCAGAGAGGCAGCACCGGCAGTATCCGCTTCCCAGCGGTCGCAGGGCTATTCTCCGTTTGGAGCTGCATCGGCGGAGTCCAAGTTTGGCCCGCTTAAATTTGGTGAAGGATTTGATGTGGAACGGGACAGCGCTTCCAAGAGCGGAGGACTGTTTTCCAGAAAGAAGCATCGTTAAATTTTTCTGTATGATGAGATAAAAGATAAGAGGAGAGGAAACACAATGGCTCAGGATTACAACAATACCCTGAACCTGCCTGTGACCGAGTTCAACATGAGAGGCGCACTGCCTCAGCGTGAACCGGCATGGGTAGAAGAATGGGAAGAAAAACAGTTATATCACAAGATGATCAAAAAGAACGAGGGCAAGCCGCAGTACATTCTGCACGACGGTCCTCCATATGCAAACGGTGACATCCATCTTGGCACTGCTTTGAACAAGGTGCTCAAGGATTTCATCATCCGTCAGAAGAACATGAGCGGATACCAGGCTCCTTACATTCCGGGTTGGGATACCCACGGTCTGCCAATCGAGCTGAAAGCCAGAAAGAAGGCGGGCGTTTCCAGCGACATCGGTCCGGTCGAGCTGAGAAAGATTTGCAAGGAGTTTGCTCTGCATTATCTGGATTCCCAGCGCACACAGTTTAAGCGTCTGGGTACTTTGGGCGAGTGGGAAAATCCTTACATGACCCTCAAGCCGGAATTTGAGGCAAAGCAGATTGAAATTTTCGGCAACATGGCACAGAAGGGTTACATCTACAAGGGTCTGAAACCGGTTTACTGGTGCCCGGACTGCAACACTGCGCTGGCAGAGGCAGAGATTGAATACGAGGAGGACCCATGCTTCTCCATCTACGTCAAATTCCCGGTCAAGGACGACCAGGGCAAGCTGGGCGCACTGGGTGTGGACCCGGCAAAGACCTTCTTCGTTATCTGGACTACCACTACCTGGACCCTGCCGGGTAACATGGCAGTATGTCTGGGTCCGGATTATGAATACTGCGCAGTTCATGCAAACGGTGAATACTACATCATGGCAAAAGAACTGGCAGACGCTGCAATGAAGGCAGCAAAGATTGAGGATTACGAGCTGATTGGTTCGGTCAAGGGCAAGGATTTGGAGTACATCGTGTGTGCGCATCCGTTCCTCGACCGTGACTCGCTGGTCATCGTCGGTGACCACGTCACACTGGATTCCGGTACCGGTTGTGTACATACCGCGCCTGGACATGGTGTAGAGGACTTTGAGGTTTGTGTCAACCACTATCCGCAGATTCCAATCGTTGTGCCGGTGGACAACGTCGGCAAGCTGACCAAGGATGCAGGCGAATTTGAGGGTCTGACCACCGATGAAGCCAACAAAGCGATTGCGAAAAAGCTGGAGGACAGCAACCTGCTGTTTGCGGTTGAAAAGATTGTCCATCAGTACCCACACTGCTGGAGATGTAAACACCCAATCATCTACCGTGCAACCGAACAGTGGTTCTGCTCGGTGGAGGATTTCAAAGAAGATGCAGTCCGTGAAATCGAAAAGATTAAATGGATTCCGGGATGGGGTGAAGGTCGCATCAAGAACATGGTCACCGACCGCTCCGACTGGTGTATCTCCCGTCAGAGATTGTGGGGCGTTCCAATTCCAATCTTCTACTGCGAAGAATGTGGAGAATTCCACATCGACGAGCAGTCGGTCAAAGCTGTTTCCGACCTGTTCCGCAAAGAAGGCTCGGATGCATGGTGGACCCATGAAGCTGAGGAAATCCTTCCAAAGGGAACCAAATGTAAAAAGTGCGGATGCGAAAAATTCAGAAAAGAAACCGACATCATGGACGTTTGGTTTGACTCCGGTTCCAGCCACGCAGCAGTGCTGATGGAAAGACCAAACCTGAGATGGCCGGCTGACCTGTACCTGGAGGGCGCTGACCAGTACCGCGGCTGGTTCCAGTCCTCTCTGCTGACCTCGGTTGCATGGAAGGGCGTTGCTCCTTACAAGGCAGTTTGCACCCACGGCTGGGTAGTGGACGCACAGGGCAAAACAATGCACAAATCGCTGGGCAACGGTATCGACCCATCGGAGATCACCGATAAATTCGGTGCAGACATCCTGCGTCTGTGGGTTGCTTCCTCCGACTACCATGCCGACATCCGTGTTTCCAACGACATCCTCAAGCAGCTCAGCGAGGTATACAGAAAAATCCGCAACACCGCCCGCTATATCCTGGGTAACCTGTACGACTTCCACCCGGATACCGACTCGGTATCGGATGATCAGCTGCAGGAGCTGGATCGCTGGGCTTTGGCAAGAATGGATCAGGTTGCCGGCGAGTGCCGCAAGGCTTACGACAACTTTGAGTTCCATCTGGTATACTATGCAATCCGCAACTTCTGCACCATCGACCTGTCCAACTTCTATCTGGACATCATCAAGGACAGACTGTATGTGGAGAAACCAGATTCTGTCAGCAGACGTGCGGCACAGACAGCCATCTACCGCATCCTGCGCGATATGACCCTGGTATTTGCGCCAATCCTTGCCTTTACCTGCGAGGAAATCTGGGCAAACCTGCCACAGTCTGTCGACCATGACCCGGAGGCTTGCGTCTTCAACGAGATGCCAAAGGGCGGCAACAGCAAGGAAACTGCGGAATTTATGGCAAAATGGGAAAGAATCCGCAAGGTCCGCGATGACGTCAACAAGGCGCTGGAAAATGCAAGAAACCAGAAGACCATCGGAAAATCTCTGGAGGCGATGGTACAGCTGACCGCAGACGGAGAGCTGTACGACTTCCTGAAGGAAAATGAAGAGATGCTGGCACAGGTCTTCATCGTCAGCCAGGTCCAGCTGCATCAACAGGCGGTTGCACAGCCGACCGGCGAGATGGAAGGTCTGGCGGTTGCAATCGAAAAAGCACAGGGCGAAAAATGTGAACGCTGCTGGACATACAGCGATACAGTCGGACAAGATGCAAAACATCCGACCCTCTGCGCACGCTGTGCAGCAATTATCGGCTAAGATTTCAGTACATTGCGGTGCGGGAACCGATCTTCCTGCACCGCTTTTTGTGCTGTACACACGGACAGCCGGAAAAGACAAGGAGGAAAACTATGTTAAGCTACATTTGGTTAGGGATAGCAGCTCTGCTGGTTGCAGTGGACCAGCTGGTAAAGTTTTGGGCAGAGCATTCCCTGAGCCAGGTGGACACCATCCCGCTGATTTCGGGCGTGTTCCATCTGACCTATGTCCAGAATTTTGGTGCGGCATTTAACACCATGAACAACCAGCGCTTTCTGCTGGTTGGTGTGACCTCGGCGGTCCTGCTGTTGATTTTGGTGCTGCTGCTGACACAAAAGCTGCGTTCCCCGTGGATGATTTGCAGCTGGAGTCTGATTCTGTCGGGCGGTGCGGGCAATCTGGTGGACAGACTGTTTCGTCCGGGCGGCTATGTGGTGGACCTGTTTGACTTCAGGCTCATCCATTTTCCGGTGTTCAATGTGGCAGACATCTGTGTCTGCGTGGGTGTCGCTCTGTTTTTGATTTATTTTTTGTTCATCGAACGCAGAGAACACCAGCAGTTTGAGATTCGACAGGAGATCAGGCGGCATGAGTAGTACCCTTCGTTTTACAGTGGACAGCGAACAGGACGGGCAGCGCATCGACAAATTTTTGCAGCAGCAGGTCGAAGGAATGAGCCGCAGTCAGGCACAAAAGTGGCTGGCTGCCGGTCAGGTGCTGGTGCAGGGAAAGGCTGCCGGGAAAAATGATAAGCTAAAGGCAGGGATGCAGGTGGAGGTCTGCCTGCCTGAGACCGCTTTGGCAGCACAGGAGGAAGACGGCGACGAGTGCAACTGGGGAGAACTGCTTGCTCCCGCCGAAGAGCCGCAGCCGCAGCAGATTCCCTTGCAGATTGTCTATGAGGACGAGCATCTGCTGGTGGTGGATAAGCCCAAGCACATGGTGGTTCATCCCGGAGCCGGCAACAGCGAGGGGACACTGGTCAATGCGCTGCTGTACCACTGCGGTGGAAAATTGGCGCGCTGCAATGGAATCGAACGTCAGGGAATCGTTCATCGCATCGACAAGGATACCAGCGGTCTGCTGGTCTGTGCGAAGGATGATGAAAGCTACCTTGGGCTCAGCAGCCAGATTCAGCAGCACACGGTGGACCGCTTTTATGAAACGGTGGTCTACGGAAAGGTCAAGCAGGAGGAAGGCGTCATCGACCTGCCCATCGGGCGCAGTCTTAAGGACCGCAAAAAGATGGCAGTGCGTACCGACTGCATCCAGCCGGACGGAAACATTGTAGGAGCCAAGCAGGCAATCACCCATTATCAGGTGCTGGGACGGTACGACGGTTTTACCCACCTGCGTTGTCGGCTGGAAACCGGGCGCACCCACCAGATTCGGGTGCATCTGGCATATCTGGGTCATCCGGTGGCAGGGGATGAGCTGTATGGACCCAAAAAGGCAATCAAGCGGCTGGAAGGACAGTGCCTGCACGCCAGAGCGCTGGGTTTTGTGCATCCCATCACCGGGGAGCATCTGTATTTTGAATCGCCTCTGCCGCCGTATTTTACATCCTTTTTAAAAACCCTGAAACCCCGTGAGGAGGAATAAGCCAATGGAAAAGCAACAACCCTTTGACGGAATTTTGCTGGTGTCGGACATTGATGGAACATTGACCGACTTGACACAGGTTTCCCGCCGCAATATCGAGGCAATCGAGCGCTTTATCCGTCTGGGCGGACATTTTACCCTGTGTACCGGACGACCCAGATGTGCGCTGGGAGAAATTTTGCGGCAGGTGCCGGTCAATGCGCCGATCATCACCATCAACGGAGGCTACATCTATTCGGAGCGGAGCGAAGAAGTTCTGTTTACCGCCAGCCTGCCGGATACGGTTCAGCCGTTTGTCTACCACCTGCTCGAGCGCTTTGAACAGATTGGCGCTATGCTGGTGGAGCCGGACAACTACTGGGTCATCCGCTGGGGAGATGAGTCGATCGAAGGGGTGGCACAGCGCCGGGATATGTATCTGCGCGAGGGCTGCTGCAAGCCCTATACCCCGCAGACCGGTCCGCACAGCTGGCACAAGGTGGTGCTGATTGTACCACCGCAGCAGATTCCCGAGGTGCGCGCCTACATCGAGCAGGCAAACCCACAAGGGTTTTACCCGGTGCAAAGTGATGCCTTCTACCTGGAGCTGGTGGCAGAAGGTGTGGACAAGGGCAAAGGGATGCGTTTGATTCAGCAGCAGCTGGGTATGAACAAAACAGCAGCCATTGGTGACCGGGAAAACGATTTGGCAATGCTGCGGGCGGCAGATTTTTCTGCAACTCCGTGCAGCGGGGACAGAAATCTGCAAAAAGAGGTTGATTTTATTGTCGATTCGTGCGACAATGGAGCTGTAGCAGATTTTATTGAGCGATTAGAGCAGCGGATGTGAGCGCTGCTGCCAAGATAAAAGTTTGAAGGTAGAGAGAATTTTGTACAAACGGGGAATCCTCTGCTGTACAAAAGCTATAAAAGCAACTGAAAGGAATGATCCCACAACATGAACAGCAACTCCAAAAAAGAGCTGGCAATCACAGCGTGCAAGGTCCGCATGGGCGTCATTGAGGGAACTCACTGCGCGAAATCCGGTCACCCGGGCGGTTCGCTCTCGGTAACGGACATTTTGACCTACCTGTATTTTCAGGAGATGAAAACCGACCCGCAGAATCCTGCTTGGCAGGAACGCGACCGTCTGGTACTTTCCAAAGGACACACCGCACCGGCGCTGTATGCTGTATTGGCGCAGAAGGGCTTTTTCCCTGTTGAGGAGCTCAAAACCCTGCGCAAGATCGGCTCCCGTTTGCAGGGACACCCGGATATGAAAAAAATCCCGGGTGTGGATATGTCCTCCGGCTCGCTGGGACAGGGCATCTCTGCGGCGTGCGGCATGGCAAAGGCTGCCAAGCTGACCGGCGGCGAATGGAGGGTATATACCGTTCTGGGCGACGGCGAGATTCAGGAAGGACAGGTCTGGGAGGCAGCCATGTTTGCAAGCCATTACCAGCTGGACAACCTGTGTGTACTGGTGGACAACAACGGTCTTCAGATTGACGGCAACATCAAGGATGTTATGTCCCCATATCCAATCGACGAAAAATTTAAAGCCTTTGGCTTCCACGTCATCAACATCGACGGACACGACTTTGACCAGATCGAGGCAGCCTTGAACGAGGCGCGCAGCGTAAAAGGACAGCCGACTGCAATCATTGCAAAGACCGTCAAAGGCAAGGGCGTTTCCTTCATGGAAAATCAGGCTTCCTGGCATGGCACCGCTCCAAACGACGAGCAGTACCGGCAGGCAATGGAAGAACTTGGACAGCAGCTGGCAGCGCTGGACTGCTGATGGATGCGGAAAGGAAAGGTATTAAAACTATGGCAGAAGTAAAAAAGGTTGCGACCCGCGAAAGCTACGGCGCTACACTCGCGGAGCTTGCGGCAGAATATCCAAATCTCGTGGTGCTCGACGCTGACCTTGCAGGAGCTACCAAAACCGCTTCCTTCAAAAAGGTTTGTCCAGAGCGTTTTATCGACTGCGGTATCGCAGAAGGCAACATGATGGGCGTGGCAGCCGGTCTGGCAGCAGCCGGCATGATCCCGTTTGCAAGCTCCTTTGCGATGTTTGCAGCAGGAAGAGCATTTGAGCAGGTTAGAAACTCCATCGGTTACCCACACCTGAACGTAAAGATTGGTGCAACCCATGCGGGTATCTCGGTCGGTGAAGACGGAGCGACCCACCAGTGCTGCGAGGACATCGCGCTGATGCGCACCATCCCGGGCATGGTGATCATCAACCCTGCCGACGATGTGGAAGCCAGAGCAGCAGTCCGTGCAGCAGCAGCTTACCAGGGACCGGTCTATCTGCGCTTTGGCAGAATGGCAGTTCCGGTGTTCAACGACCCACAGACCTATCACTTTGAGATGGGCAAGGGTATCACCCTGCGCGACGGCAAGGACATCACCATCGTTGCTACCGGTCTGATGGTAGCAGAAGCGATGGAAGCAGGCAAGATGCTCGAAGAAAAAGGCATTGATGCGCGCATCATCAACATCCACACCATCAAGCCATTGGACGAGCAGCTGGTCTGCAAGGCAGCACAGGAAACCGGCAAGATTATCACCGTTGAGGAGCATTCTGTAATCGGTGGTCTGGGCGATGCAGTCTGTGCAGCAGTCAATGCAGGCAGCAACGGCTGTCAGGTGGTCAAGATGGGCGTTCATGATGTTTACGGACACTCCGGTCCGGGCGGCGACCTGATTACCGAGTTCGGTCTGCGTGCAGCCAACATCGTGGAAGAAGCTCTCAAGATGCTTTAAGAGCCAAAGAATCAAAGATAAAACTTTCAAATCCGCACAGTCTTGGGCTGTGCGGATTTTTTGCCTGATTTGAAAAAATGAAAAACTTCGCTTTTGCTTTTGTTTGCATAAGCAGTTGGCTTGTGGTATACTACTGGAAAGTATCGTTTTATAAAAAGGAGAGAAGAGCAATGGTCTTTAAAAGATTGCAGGACAGTCAGGATAGTTTATATTCGCAGGCAATGCAGCTGTATCAAACCAGCTTCCCACTGCATGAACAGAGGAAGCCGGATGCCTAGCGCGCCATTTTGCAAGAGCCGGACTACCAGTTCAACCTGCTGATGGAAGAAGACCATCTGCTGGGGGAGCTTCTCTGCTGGGAAACACCGAATTTTATCTATGTCGAGCATTTGTGCATCCTGCCGCAGCTGCGCGGACAGCACTGCGGCAGCCGGGCGCTGGAGCTGCTTGGGCAAAGAGGAAAGCCGGTCATTCTGGAGATCGACCCGCCCATCGATGACATCTCCCTGCGCAGGAAAGGCTTTTATGAACGAGCCGGTTATCAGGAAAATCCGTTTACACACGTCCATCCGCCGTATCGGGAGGGCTTTGCAGGGCATCCGCTGGTGGTGATGTCCTACCCGCGGCAGCTGGAGCGGGAGGAGTACGACCGGTTTTATCAGTACCTGTGTTCGGTAGTAATGAAGACACTGTAAGGAAAAAAAGGAGAGAGACAAGATGGAACAAAAACAGCCCAATATCCAAACAAGAGAGGATGCCTGCCGCTGGGCGGTGATGCGGGTGCGTGCCTTGATTGCCGACGAAGCGGACTGGGTGACCAATCTGGCAAACGCCAGCGCTGCCATCTTCGAGTGTTGGAAGGAGGTCAGCTGGGCAGGCTTCTACCTGATGAAAAATGGAGAGCTGGTGCTGGGACCGTTCCAGGGAAAACCGGCTTGCCGCCGCATTGCAGTGGGCAAAGGAGTATGCGGGACCGCTGCGGCAGAACAAAAAACACAGCTGGTAGCGGATGTCCACCGGTTTCCGGGACACATCGCCTGCGACGGTGGCTCCAACTCGGAGATCGTAGTGCCGATGCTGCTGGACGGAAAGGTCATCGGTGTGATTGATTTGGACAGCTACAGCTTTGACCGCTTCGATGAACGGGAGCAGCAGGCGCTGGAAAAGATTGCACAGCTGCTGGTTCAACAGTGTGACTGGAACAGTCTGGATGCACAGTAGACAGAAAGGACAGGAGCAGATGGGAAAATTAGCAGAGATCAAGGACATGGAGCAGGCGGACAGCAATCAGAGTAAAGAGTTTGAAAAATTTGCCGAGAGCCAGAAAGAGCACAACCGCGTGATGGAAAAGCTGATGAAAATGACAGCAGGCTGTGCAGTCGGCGCACTGGCAGTGGTTGTGGTGGCTGTTTTGGCAATCGTCCCACGTACCGCTTCCGTTTTGGGCAGCGCAGGGCAGATCAGCTCTCAGCTGGAGCAGATGCTCCCGCAGGCAAAGCAGACACTGGAGGATGCGCAGCAAATCACCGAGCAGGTGAAAAACAGCAATCCGCAGCAGCTGCTGGGCAACCTCAACGAGCTTTCCCAGCAGGGTCAGGTCGCACTGGAGGAGAGTGTGCAGGAGGTCAAGAAGGCGGTGGATGTGCTGGAAAAAATCGACATCGAAGCGCTCAACAAAGCCATTGATAACCTGGGCAAGGCGGTCAGCCCATTGGCAAAGCTGTTTGGAGGAAAATAAGCGGTGGATTATACAAGTAAAGACTTTTATGTGCCGACCATCAATTTTTTTGAAAGCGGGAACATCCTGACCGGCAGCTGCAACGGAATGAACTATAAGGTCACACCCAAGAGTAACGACGAGGGCAAGCTGCTGCGGGTACAACTGTGGTATGGTCCGATGAACCTGGAGCACAGCGATTTGGTGGCACAGCAGGAGTTTGCCCAGTCAAAAGAGAGCGTGCAGCAGGTGGAAAGCTGGCTGCGTGAGCAGTATGAAATCTACCTGAAAACAAAGGGCGCCAGCGATTATCTGAAGAAGAAAAAGAAGAAAAATCAATAGACGCAAAGGAGAAGGACAGGATGAAGGAACAGTACGCCACAAAACGGCTGCTGCTGATACCGGCGAACAAATCGCTGACCGAGGCGGTGACCGATTATTATGTCCGAAACCGTACCTTTTTCCAAGCCTATGACCCGGTGTGCGAGGAGGAGTTTTTTACCCACCGTTACCAGCGGGTGCGGCTGGATTTGGACGAGCAGAACGCCATGCAGGCGCAGGGCTACCGGTTTTATCTGGTAAAAAAGGAGCAGCCGCAGCAGGTGATGGGGATGGTTGCCCTCAACGGCATCGTTTGGGGCAGCTTTTGCTCCTGCTTTCTGGGGTATAAGCTGGATAAGGACCATCTGCGGCAGGGTCTGATGAGCGAGGCGGTGCAGGAATGTGTGCGTATCGCCTTTGAGGAACTGGGACTGCATCGCATTGAGGCGAACATCATGCCGCGCAATCTCCCTTCGCTGAGAGTCGCTGAAAAGTGCGGATTTGTGCGGGAAGGAATCAGCCGGAAGTATCTGAAAATCAATGGGGTGTGGGAGGACCACATCCACATGGTTCGTTTGAATGAAACAGAATAGGTGAAAATAAAATCGGCAAAAGCAAAAGCTCCCGCTTTTTAAAAGCGGGAGCTTTTGCTTTTGAGAGAAAGGATTGAAAAAGCGGGTCTTTTCAAACAGCGCAAGCAGAGAGTGAGGAGAATGAACTGCTTATCGCTGACCCGCAGAAGAAATCGGTAAAATCAGGAGTTGCTCTCCGCCGAAGAGCCGATGGTCAGCTCCTGCTGCGGACGCTGTTTTCTGTCGCCCTGCGGATGCTGACCGCCGCCGAAGGAACCGCCCGGCTGAGAGGAGCGCTGACTGCCGTCGGATGAGATGTTGGTCACACCCTCAGCTAAGGTGACCTCACACAGCAGCTCTCCGTCAGAGAGGGTGCCCATCGTGAGCAGCTGGCTGTCGGAGTTGACTGTTCCGCCGGTGTACAGGGATACCTCCTGACCGGCAGAGAGAGAATCGGTGCTGATGACCGCCGTTTGGAAGGAATTGGTGGACTGTAAGGAGCAAAGAATTTCTCCCTGCTGGGTACACAGGGTCAGGCGGGTGCCTGCCGGCTGCACCTCGTCCCAAGTGACCATCAAAGTGGCATGAGAGTCATCCGGTTCCATCGACTGTGCCATGCCGGAGGAGCCAAGAGCAACCAATGTGCCGCCGCTGATTGAAGAGGAACCGGTGTAGTCCAAGGCGCCTTCTCCACCCGAGGAGGAGCCAAAAACCAGCACGGTGCCGCCGCTGACGTTCAGGCTGCCGTTGCTGTCGATGCCGTCGCCGTTGCTGGTGGTCACCGTCAGGTTGCCGCCGCTGATTGTAATGTCGCAGTTGTCCTCGACTTCAAACATACCGCCGCGTCCGCCAAAGGTTTGTTCGGTGTCGGAGGAAGAGATGTCCTTTAAGACGAGCAGACCGTCCACCAGCTCGAAGGAACTTCCTCCTGTGGCATTCAGACCGTCATCGCTGGAGGAAACCTGGGTTGTGCCGCCGCTGATATGGATCTGCGCAGCTTCCAAACCCTCGTAGCTTTCGGCAATCGTGGTAGTTCCGCCGTTGATGTTTAAGTATGCTTCTGCATGGATGCCATCATCGCCGGAGGAAAGCTGGAAGGAGCCGCCGTCAATGGTGACAGAGTAGTTTGAATGAATGGCATCATCGGCAGAGTCGATGACAAAGGTGCCTTGTTGAATCAGCAGTGCATTGCCTGCCTTTATGCCCTTGGTGCTGACAGTGGTGTCGCTGTCATCAGTAGAGGTGTCGTCAAAATCATCGGGATCAAAGATCAATTCAGAATAGTCCGATTCATTTCCAGAAGAGCTTTGTTCGCCCTCAGCCGGTTGAGAAGGCATCTCGGAAGGAGTTTGACCACCCTCAGCCGGTTGAGAAGGCATTTCAGGAGAGGTTTGACCGTTTGCAGAGTCAGGTCTATTACCGCCGGGTCGACCAAACCCGCCTCCTCTATTTTCGGTGTGGTCTGCACCGTTTACCGCACCGCCTCCGCTGGTGATGGTAAAGCTGCCGTCATAGATGCTCAGATTGGTTTCTGCCTGGATACCGTCGCCGGAGGACTGGATGGTAAAATTGCCGCCGTCGATCTGTACCCAGCCCTTGGTGCTGTCCTCGGTGTTGCTTGCCTGGATGCCATCCTTCTGGCTGGTCAGTACAAAGGTGCCGTCAAGGATGGCGACCGAATCTTTACCACGCAAGGCGTGACTGAGCGAGTTGACAGTCAATCTGCCACCAGTGATGACCAAATCGTCATTTCCGGCAATCCCATGTTTATAATTTCCTTGTACAGTCAATGAACCGCTGCCGTTGATGACCAGATCATCCTTGCTGAACAGGGCAGCATCCGGGTTGTCATTATCGGTTTGGTATTCTGTTCCGTCAGAGAGTTCATTTTCACTGTCCGCAGCAAGAGTCACCTTGACATTGTCTGCATTGCGAACCAGAATGGCGCTGCCGGTGGAGCAGTGGATAGAAGCGTTGTCCAGAACCAGCTGAACCTTGTCGCTGTCACCGGCATCGACGATGATTTGCCCATCCTCCAGCTCTCCGTTGATGAGATAGCATCCTTCTTTGGAGATGGTTACCGTTGCATTGTTGATGCTTACACCACTCCCGTTCGACTGCGCGGTGCTGCCGGACAGGGTGATAGAAGCAGCGGATTGGCGATCAAAGCTGTCGTCCAGTTCATAGTCGGAGTAAGTATAGGCGGAATCCTCGGAGGAAGAAACGGAATCATCCATTTCTTCCTGTTCGCTGCTGAGGGTGTCGTCCGGCAGAGAGGTGGAGGAGCATCCATTCAGTGCCATACAAGCGCACAGAGCGATGCACAACAGGCGTAAGGTCAACCGCCGATGAAAAGAATATTTAGAGTACAAAAGAGTTTCCTCCTTTTGTTGATAATTTAAAGTTGTTCATTGTTGTGGGAAATCCGTCCGCAGACAACATTCAGATTGCCGTTGCGGCAGCGGATGTCATCTAAAAATGCTTTGCTGATGCCACATTCTTTCAGGCGAACATGGTAGCACAGCTCGTACAGACTCCCCATGTTGGTCGTTCTGACTCGGATTAGCTCACTGTGATCGGTGTATTTGGAAAAGAGGTCATCGAAGATGCCTTCGTAATCCAGCGATTCGGGTATAGTGATGCGCAGCTCGCGGTCGGTCGCCTTGGGCTGGGCAAAGGGTGTGCAGTACAAAAGCAGAGTGGCAGCTCCCACAAGCAGTAAAAACAGAACCGCATATCCGATATATCCCATACCGGTTGCAAGTCCGAGCGCCATGGCAAAGAACAGGCTGCCAATTTCCCGTGCACTGCCCGGGACGGAACGGAAACGCACCAAGCTGAAGGCACCCATGACGGCAACGCCGGCGCCGAGGTTGCCATTGACCAGCATGATGACAATCTGGACCATGGCAGGCAACAGGGCAAGGGTCACAACAAAGCTTTTGGTGTAGGTGTTTTTATAGCAATAAACACCGGCAGAGGCAGTCCCCAAAAGGAGAGAGAAAAAGGTACAAAGGAGAATGGACTGCCAGCTGACGGTGCCGGAGATGACGCTGGTGAAAAGAAGATCAAGCATAAAGTTTACCTCCAAAGGTCATATTTTTTATCATTTGCGGGAAGAGATGGTTTTGGTAGCAGTATCCGTATTTGGAAAAGGAAGCCGGAAAGGCTTCTGCATGGTCGAGGATGCTGCACATCCAAAGCGGCATGACGCCGGTGAAAAGAAGATCAAGCATAAAGTTTACCACCGAAGGTCAGCTTTTTCATCATTTGCGGAAAGAGATGGTTTTGGTAGCAGTATCCGTATTTGGAAAAGGAAGTCGGAAAGGCTTCTGCGTGGTCGAGGATACTGCACATCCAAAGCGGCATGACGCTGGTGAAAAGAAGATCAAGCATAAAGTTTACCACCGAAGGTCAGCTTTTTCATCATTTGCGGAAAGAGATGGTTTTGGTAGCAGTATCCGTATTTGGAAAAGGAAGTCGGAAAGGCTTCTGCGTGGTCGAGGATGCTGCACATCCAAAGCGGCATTGAGCCAGGGACCTTGATATATGGTCACGTTGATTGCCGGTCAGCAGAGGATGTCCCCAGTCGCCGCAGGAAAGTTGAAGTTGGGTGTCGCGCCAGCAAAGATTGTGGTCGAAGGTCACCCGCAGCTGCGGGTCTTCGGGCAAAAACAGGGCGATGCGGTCATAACGGAGAAATACCTTCGGTGAAGTTTTCCAAAGCTGCTGAAACCAGTCGATTTCATGCAGAATCTGTCCGTCCGATTCGGGACGCAGACCGTAATCGAAGTAATCGCGGCATTCACCTAAACTCATATCCACCCTTCGTTTGTAAACGACACCCTTGTACTTCTTTTTCAGTTCCAAGAATACAGGGTCTTCCATGCGAGAGGGAGCGCCATAGCTGCGCAACCGCAACTTTTCCTTGTAAACCGGCTTTTCCAGCGAGGCGCGGATGAGACGGTAATCATCGGTGTCAAAATAAATACTGCAAATGGGGTACATTCCGTATTCGTCCACCTGCATCCTGCTTTGCAGCTGCTGGAAAATCCATTGATACTGCGCAGGGGTGAGCAGATATTTTTTTTCATATCGTTGAAAGGTTGTTTGAATCATTTGAGATTGCTCCTGTCCATGTGTTTTGTCGACACCCAAAGGATAACGCAAGAGCCTTAAATTAGTCTGAAAAATGGATTTCAGCTTTTTTTAAGCTTTCTGGGGTAGAATAAGAAAAACAGAAGCGAAAATCTGGAAAGCCTACTGTTCCTGTGGTATGATAAAGAAAAAGGATGGGAGGAAAGCGGATGATTCGATTAAAACCACAGCAGTACCCGCAGTTTGCAAAGCAGTTTTGGAAAGAACAAACCCGTTGGGAGATGACCGACTGTTGCTTTGACAACCCTTTGGAACAGGGAATCTTTTGGGTGGACCGATTGGAGCAGCCGCAGTGTGCGGCAGTTTTGCTGGGGGATTTTCTGTTTTTGCAGGGCAAGGCAGCCCCTTCCTTTTTAAGGCAGGCAGCTGTCAAAAACGGCTTGCTGTTGATGGGAGAGCAGGACTGGCTGTGCTGTGCAAAAGAAAGCTTTGTGAAAACAAAGGAATACCTGCGTTACCGGTTTGACGGCAGTGGGCTTTTGCAAAATCAAGAAAAGCTGCGGGCATGGTGTAATTGCCTTCCTGAAGGGATGAGGCTGCAAAAGATAGACAGAGGATGGTTTGAACGGTGTCGGGAAAAAGAATGGATGAGAGATTTTGTTTCGCAGTATCAAAGCTTTAAGGAGTACCACAGTACAGCGGGTGGTTGGCTGCTGCTTGCAGGAGAGCAACCGGTCAGCGGTGCATCCTGCTATCTTGCTTCCCGTCAAGGTTTTGCCATTCAGGTGCAGACCGACGAGCAGTATCAGGGTCACGGATATGCCAAAATCGTTTCCGCTGCGCTGATTCTAGAAGGATTGCATCGGGGACTTTATCCCGACTGGGATGCGGACAATGCAGCGTCGGCGGCATTGGCGCAGGCTCTGGGCTACCGTTTACAGCAAAGCTACCCAACGGTGATGGTGGAGGATAACGCCCTAAAGCCACCGTTTAAAGCAGAAGAGGAGAAGAACAGAAAAGAGTAGGGAGGATACAGCGATGAGGGTATTGATTGTAGAGGATGAAAAAAGGCTGGCACAGGCACTCGGACAAATTATGGAGGAACAACGGTATCAGGTGGACATAGTGTATGACGGGCAGGACGGTCTGGACTATGCCCTCAGCGGACAGTACGACATCGTGGTGCTGGACGTGATGCTGCCTAAAAAGGACGGGTTTGAGGTGGTGCGCCAGCTGCGAGAAGTCAACCAGTCGGTACCGGTGCTGATGCTGACTGCCAGGGATGACGTCACAGACAAGGTGCTGGGACTGGATTGTGGAGCGGACGATTACATGACCAAACCGTTTTCGCCGGAGGAGCTTCTGGCAAGAATTCGCGCCCTTTCCCGCCGGCAGGGGGATGTGCTGCTCGAGGATATCCACTGGGCAGATTTGACCCTAAAACTTTCTTCCCGCACGTTGCACTGCGGAGCTAAATCGGTCAGCCTGGGTTTCAAGGAATTTGAAGTGCTCAAGTTGCTGCTGGCAAATCCAAACGGCATTGTTTCCAAGGAGGAACTGCTGGTCAAGGTCTGGGGCAGCGACTCCAACGCAGAAGACAACAATGTGGAGGCGTACATCTCCTTTTTGCGTAAAAAGTTTTTTTATCTTGGCTCTCATGCGGGAATTGGAACGGTGCGCAAGGTAGGCTATCATCTGGAGGAACAGATTTAATATGACAAAACAGCTTCGCAAGCAATTTATTTTGGTCAATATGCTTTTGGTAGGAACAGTACTGCTGGTGGTCTTTGCGGCGCTGGGTGTTTCTACCTATCGTCGACAGGTCCAGGACAGCCAGCGGGTACTGGAGCGTTATTTTATGGAGAAGGGAAATACTCCTTCCCCTAAGCTGGATTTTGGCGCACACAGGGACTGGAAGGATTTTCCGATGCGCTTTTCCTTCTGTGCAGTGTTAGACAGCGACGGCGGGCTGGTGTCCTATCAGAGTGAGAACCTGACCCTCAGCCGGCAAACGGTGGAACAGGCGGTGCAGGCAGCCGCAGAAGAAGTGGAATCTACGCAGAAGGAAAGCGGGACGCTCAGCGGACTGGACCTGCGCTATCTGGCAAAGGAGCAGGATGGTCAGCTGCGGATTGCTTTTGTAGAACGCACCCAGGAGTATGCCTCGATGCAGGATTTTCTGGTAGCGGCTTTTCTGCTGGGAAGTGCGGGGCTGATGGTTTTGTTTTTAGCCAGCTGGTTGCTGTCCTCGTGGGTAGTTCGTCCGGTGGAGCGCAGCTGGGCACAGCAGAAGCAGTTTGTAGCGGATGCCTCTCACGAGCTGAAAACACCGCTGACTGTCATCCTGGCAAACACCGGAATTTTGCTTTCTCATCCACAGGACACCATCCGTCAACAGGAGCGATGGGTGGTCAACACACAGGAGGAAGCAGTCAATATGAAAAAGCTGGTGGACGAGATGCTTTATCTTGCCCGAACCGATGCGTCTTTGCAGTTGGTGTACAGTCAAATCAATTTAAGTGATGTAGTGTGGAGTACGGTGCTGCCGTTTGAATCGGTGGCGTTTGAACAGGGACTGACACTGGACAGTGAGATTGCACCGGACATCCAGTTGCAGGCGGATGAAGGCAGGCTGCGAGAAGTGGTGCGTATCCTGATGGATAACGCCTGTAAATATTGTGAACCAAAGGGGAAAATTCTGGTCTACCTGGAACAGGACGGAGATTGGGCAAGCCTGATGGTGAGCAACAGCTGTGTACCGTCGATGCAGCAGCAGGATTTGGAGCATTTGTTTGAGCGATTCTACCGACTGGATAAAGCACGAAATCGGGAAAAAGGCGGCTATGGCTTGGGACTTGCGATTGCAAAAAGCATTGTGGAGCAGCACCATGGCAGTATTACGGCTTCGATGCGGCAGGAGGGAGAAATCCGATTTACGGTCAAGCTGCCGTTGCAAAACAGCCGAAACCGCACAAAAGGCAAAAGATAAAATAGAGTATTCTGTATTTGAAGCTGTGGCGGTATAAAAACAGGAGGAAATTTCATAAAAACCCAAAAAGAAAGACAAACTCCCTTGCATAATCTTGAAAAAATTAGTATAATTTAACCAGAAACTGCCCGAGCGACAGCAGAATAGGGAGGAATTTTGATGAGTGACAACAAGTGGATCGACCTTCGCAGCGATACCGTGACCCAGCCGACCCAGCAGATGCGGGAGGCAATGTATCAGGCACAGGTGGGGGACGACGTTTATGGAGATGACCCAACCGTCAATCAGCTGGAAAAGAAAGCAGCAGAGATGATGGGGAAGGAAGCGGCGCTGTTTGTTGCCAGCGGTACCATGGGCAACGCAGTAGCGGTGATGTCCCACACCAAGCGTGGGGATGAGATCATTCTGTCGGATACCGCACACATCGTAGCACACGAGGTAGGTGGAGCAGCGGTACTGGCGCAGGCGTTTATCCGCACCCTGCACTTTGAAAATGGGATTTTTGATGCAGAGCAAATGGCTGCCGCTGTCCGCGACAGCAGCAATATCCACTTCCCACCGACCGGATTGATCTGTGTGGAGGAGCCGCTGGCAACCGGAAAGGTTGTTCCGCTCAATGTCCTCCAAGAGGTCTACCGGATGGCACAGCAGAAGGGCATACCGGTCCACATGGACGGTGCGCGCATCTTCAACGCAGCCACCGCATTGGGTGTGGATGTCAAGGAGATTGCAGCTTGTGCAGATTCGGTGATGTTCTGCCTGTCCAAGGGATTGTGCGCTCCGGTCGGCTCGATGCTGGTCGGCAGCAAGGAGTACATCGATCGCGCCTGCAGAAACCGCAAGATGCTTGGCGGCGGAATGCGCCAGTGCGGATTTTTGGCGGCAGCCGGTCTGGTTGCGCTGGATGTGATGACCAAACGTCTGGGCGAGGACCACGAAAATGCCCGCTATATGGCACAGCGTTTGCAGAAGATGCCGGGAGTCAGCCTGGATTTGGATGCGGTGGAAATCAACATGGTTTTCTTTAAGCTGGATGCACCGCAGCAGGTCATCGACACGCTGCCGCAGAAGATGTACGAGCAGGGCATCAAGATCAATGGAATCGAGGACGGAGAGTTCCGCTTTGTGACCACCAACGATACCAGCCGCCAGGACATCGACCATGCACTGGATGTGTTTGAGCAGATTATCACACAGGCATAAAAAAGAGCAGCAAAAAGGGTCCCCACTGGGGACCCTTTTTTGATGGAAAAATTTATCGGGTGACAGGCTGTGTTTTCTGTTCCAGCCAGTTTTTGGCGCGTTCGCTGACCAAAGGAGCAACCTGCTGATATACCTTTTGGTGGTAATCGTTGAGCCACTGCAGCTCGTCGTCGGTCATCAGCTCCAGGTCCAGACAACTGGTGTCGATTGGGACCAGGGTGAAGGTATCAAAGCGGTAGAACTGACCGTACTCAGTCTGGATGTCCTTGACCACCACCACAGCGTTTTCGGTACGAACACCATGGCTGCCTTCGGTGTAGACACCCGGCTCGATGGTGATGAACATTCCTTCCTCCAAAGCGACGGTTCTGTCGCGGAAGTTCGGTGGAGCCTCATGGACATTGAGGAAGAAGCCAACGCCGTGACCGGTGCCGCAGCGGTAGTTTAGACCCTCTTTCCAGATTTGACCGCGGCAGATGGTATCCAGGTCGGAACCGGTGGAACCGGCAAGGAAACGCTGGCGGCTCAAAGCGATGACACCTTTGAGAGCGTTGGTGAAGTCGCGGCGCTCCTCATCGGTGATAGGACCGACAGCAAAGGTGCGGGTGGTGTCGGTGGTGCCTTCCAGGTACTGACCGCCGCTGTCGTTAAGCAGCATATTTTCCCGCTCGATGGTGCTGCACGCCTGCGGCAGAGGAGCGTAGTGCATCATCGCGGCATTTTCGCGGTAGGCGATGATAGCGGTGAAGCTTTCGCTGACATAATGCTTTTGCTGGGCACGGAATTCGGCAATCTTCTGCGAACATTTCCATTCGGTTACCGTTTCGCCTTTTTCCAGCGCCTCAAACAGCCAGCCGTAGAATTCTGCTTCGGCACAGCCGTCCTTGAGGTAGGCAAGGCGAGTGTTGGCAATCTCGGTTTCATTTTTGACCGCTTTCATCATCGGGATAGGGTCTACCCCTTTGACAAGGGTCAGATGGCTGTTATTCTGCATCTGGTTGTACAGCAGATAGTTTACCTCGTCCGGGTCGCACAGCACGTGGGCATCGGTCTGCAAGGAGGACAGGAAGGGATAGATGTCCTCATATTCCCGCAAGGTGACACCATTTTTGGCAAGCTGTTCGGCAGCCTGCGCCGATACACGGGAGAGGGCAGTGAACAGAACCGCCTGGTCGCCGGATACAAAGCCGTAAGAAATGGCAATCGGGCTGTTGGGGACGTCGTTGGCACGGACGTTAAAGAGCCAGTTGCTGTTGTCCAGTCTGCCGACGACCAGAGCATCACAACCCTGTTTAGCAAGCGCGTCGCGGACCTCGGAGAGCTTCTGTGCTGCCGATTTACCGCAGTATTTTTCATCGAAGTAGTAGGCAGGGGTGTACTCCTCCGCCGGGCGGTCTTCCCAGATGTCGTTGCCGTAGTCGGCTTGGATGTTCAGGGTGATTCCTTTTTGAGCGAACAGCTGCTGCATCTGTTCCATCATGCTCAGCGAGAACAACTTGCCGTTGAGTCCGACAACACTGTTGGGAGCCAGGTTGTCCAACAAATACTGGCTGAAGGTCGGGCAGTCCGGTTCAGAGGCGCGGAACAGCACCGCTTCACTGTCGGCAATCTGTCTTTCTGCCTGCACATAGTATCGACCATCCACCCAAAGTCCGCTGGCATTTTCGGTGATGACATAGGTCCCGACCGAGCCGGTGAAGCCGGAAACAAAGCGGCGGGTCTTCCAGTGCTCGGAAAAATATTCGCTCATGTGCGGGTCGCCGCTTGGGATGATGACAGCCTGTACCTGATCGCGCGCCATCAGCTGACGGATGCGGGCAATCTTTTCATTTGTAGTCATTGTACTTCTCCTCCTCGTTTGATAAGGTCTTTGGGAATGCTGTCTTTATTATAGCCTTGCAGCGAACGGAATGCAATCCCAAAGGCAGAGCGAGGCAAACAAAAAAAGGCGCCCTCCCAAAAGAGGAGGACGCCGAAGGGAAAGAGAAATTAAAGTACACGCACAATGCGGATGTTGGCATTGGTGAGATTGACACTGCCTGCGGAGGTGTTGGACAGTGCAATGCTGCCGGTGGTACCGCAGGGAACCGTAATGATGGTCGATGCGCTCAGGGAAGCAGTTTGACTGGTTGCATCAGCCGTTTCTGCCGATTGAGTACCCGGAACAATTACACCGCCGGAGAGCAGAGAAAGGGAAACAGCAACGTTGGTGCCGCCTGCTACCGATGCGTTGGCATTATATTCGACCAGGTAGACACCGGGACAGTTGAGGGTAAAGTTGGAGGTTCCGGCAGTATGCTGGATGCAGTTGCCGCTGGAAACCCGGTCGGTAGCAAACAGCACAGGAGAGCCGCTGGCTACCGTCTGCTCGGGGTCATTGACCGCGTTCAAATAGCTGGGAGCATTTGGGCAGGGATTTGGGTTAGGTGCCGGAGCAGCCGGAGGACATGGGCAAGGGCAGCCGCAGCAGGAGCCGCAAGGATAGCAGGAAGGGTTGCAGGGCAGAACAGGAAGTGAATCCAAATCATAGGAAAGCTGGTCGTAGCGTGCCAATGCACATCGTGCATAATCGTTCATGTAGCCGTTGGCGCAGATGTAGGACGGCTGATTGGGAGCTGAACTGCCCTGGCAGCCGCAGCTGCACGGATTGCCACAGGAAGGAGGACAGCTGCACGGATTACAACAGGAAGGGCATGGATTGCAGCAGCCTTGGTCATAGTATGCCATAGAATTCCACCTCATTTAAAAAAGATGCTCACACCGTAAGGTGACAGGAGCGCCGCAGGAGAATATTCCCGCAGCACTAACACTCTATGCCAAAAACAGGAAAAGTGTTTCGAGCAGACGAAAGGGAATCCGGTGTAAGAGGAGGAAAGAGAAAAATAAAAATCCGCACCTTTTTGGGTGCGGATTTTTATTTAGGAGAGTAAATATGAAGAAAACAATACCCATGATATACCATGGTAAAGAGGTAAGCGAAAAAATCTATCAAGCTTGATGGCTTTTATAAACCTCCTGTAAGCAGGAGAAGAATAGTTGGTCTGCCCCGCCCGCTATGTCGGTATTCCGTCCACATAGCAGGCTAACAGTTGTTCTATTTTCAGAAAAAGAACCGACGAAGAAAAAGAATATGATAAAATAATAAGGAATTTTGTTCCGATTTTATCCTGCTGCTTTGCTCCACTCCTTTCCTTTGACTGTGATTACAGTATAAGCGGTAAATGTGTATTGGGTATAACTGGGTTTTAAATAATAGGTGGGGTTTTTGTAAATAAATCTTTAAAGGACAAAAAACAGGAACAGCTTTTGTAGCTGTTCCTGTCGGTTGGTCGAAAAAAGACAGAGTGATTAGCTGATGCGAATCTGTGCTGCTTTTTCCGGTTTAAAATCGTTCTGCAGGTCGTAGATGTTGTGGGTGGTAGAGTCACGCAGTACACGACCGTTGAGCGAGTAGGTACGGATGAAACGTTTGTTGTCAACGGTGGTCCAGTACTCGGTGTCCCAGGTCAGGTAGCCGTCTCCGTCGGTTTCCGGTGCAGGCAGAACAAAATCTACCTGACGACCAGCTCTCATCAGTTCGATCAGGCTGTCATAGGTAACGTCCAATTCTACTTTGTTTACAATATCAGTTGCTTTCATGTTCATACATTCCTTTCCTTAACGTCAAAAGCGAAACCGCAAATCAGTTTGCGGTATACGTTCTGTTCCCCATTATACTCTTTTTTGATAAAAGACACAATCCCCCGGGAAGAAAAACTGATTAGAATCCACGCAGGGTAGCCTGAATGTCTACACCCATGCGGGTGAAGGTTGCGGTGATTTTCTGGTTGGCAGCGCGGACATCCTGTTTTTTGCTCAAAATCTGGCGGTCGGTCAGCTCGCGGTTTTTTTCGCTGCGCTCTTGAGCCGGAGCATTCAGGTCGTCACGCAGGAAGTTGAGTCCGATGTAGATGACCTTCAGCTCATTTAAGCTCAGCGACTGGCGGTTGTGCTCGAGCTGTTCGCGGACCGAGCGGATGTGCTCGAGGTTTTGCAGGGCATTTTCCTGGCTGATTTCCTTAAAGTTTTTGCGCTCTAAAAACTGGTTGATGTCCTGTTCGAGCAGGTCGAGTCCTTCGCTGATGCAGTCCAAATCCGACTGGTACAGCGCTTTGGAGGTGACGTCCTTTTTTATATTACATTTCAATGAGATTACATCCTTTCTGGTTTTCTGGCGTTACACTGCCTTTATTTTAGCATATTTCCCCGGGAAAGACAACGGTGTGGCAAACGCACAGGGCTGCTTTGATAAAATTTTTATCGAAAGCAAAGGGCTTTGGATTGATTATCCTGCCAAAAAGTATTATAATGGGTTTATATTGCCGTCACCGGTTGGATTTATACCGGCGTCTGCATACAATCACAGCAAATATCTTCTGTGCCCGTTTTACAAAGTGTACAGCGCCGCGCAGAGATAGAATAGATTATGGAGGTAAAAACGATGCAAAGAGTAGAACTGAGAAAGCTCGCAGCCGGCGCGCAGGAATATGCAGACCAGCAGCTGACTGTGGCCGGATGGGTCAGAACCATCCGTACATCCAAAAACCTGGGCTTTATTGAACTGAACGATGGTACTTCCTTCCAGAATGTACAGATCGTATTTGAAAGCAATAAGGTGGATAATTTTAATGAGATCGGTAAACTCAACGTTGGTGCTTCCATTGTTGTAAAGGGTACGCTCATTATGACCCCGGAAGCAAAACAGCCGTATGAGATCCACGCAAATGAGATTGTGGTCGAAGGACTGTCCACCCCGGATTATCCGCTTCAGAAAAAACGTCATTCGGTGGAATTTTTGCGTACCATCGCACACCTGCGTCCGCGCACCAACACCTTCAGCGCAGTTTTCCGCGTGCGTTCGGTTGCAGCGTTTGCCATCCACAAATTCTTTAACGAACGTGGCTTTGTTTATGTACACACCCCAATCATCACCGGCAGCGACTGCGAGGGTGCAGGAGAGATGTTCCACATCACCACATTGGATATGGACAACCCGCCGCGCACCGAGGACGGCAAGGTGGATTACAGCCAGGACTTCTTCGGCAAACCGACCAGCCTGACCGTTTCCGGTCAGCTGGAGGGCGAGTGCATGGCAATGGCATTCTCCAACATCTACACCTTCGGTCCAACCTTCCGTGCAGAAAAGTCCAATACCACCCGCCACGCAGCAGAATTCTGGATGATGGAGCCGGAGATCGCCTTTGCAGACCTGAGCGATATGATGGACCTTGCAGAGGACATGATGAAATATGTGCTGTCCTATGTGATGGAAAACTGTCCGAACGAGATGGCATTCTTCAACCAGTTCTATGACAAGGAGCTGCTGGAAAGACTGCACCATATCGTCAGCTCCGACTTTGTCCGTCTGCCATACACCGAGGCGGTCAAGCTGCTGGAGGAACACAAGGACGAATTTGAATATCCGGTCTTCTGGGGTTGCGACCTTCAGACCGAGCATGAGCGTTACCTGACCGAGAAGGTATTCAAGAAGCCGGTCTTTGTCACCGACTATCCAAAGGAAATCAAAGCCTTCTATATGCGCCTGAACGACGATGGTAAGACGGTAGCGGCTGCGGACCTGCTGGTTCCCGGCATTGGCGAAATCATCGGCGGCAGCCAGCGTGAGGAGCGCTACGACGTGTTGCTCGACCGCATCCGCGAGCTGGGACTCAACGAGGAGGATTATTCCTGGTACCTCGACCTGCGCAAATACGGCGGCACCAAGCACGCCGGCTATGGTCTGGGCTTTGAGCGCCTGATTATGTACATCACCGGTGTGGGCAACATCCGTGACGTACTGCCATTCCCAAGAACCACCGGTTCGGCAGAATTCTAATCCTCTGTCGGATACAGCATAAAGACGACCGCCCTGCGACAAACAGTCGCAGGGCGGTCGCTTTTGTATTTGCAGATGATTGTGATTGTTAAACGGCAGAAGGACAGTCAGAATTTGTTTCATCCTCTTCTGCGGGATTGCCGTCCTCTCCGCGTTCATTCAGCAGACGATGGATTCGCTCGACCGGGAAGCGGTCTTCGATTTCGACCACCTCAAATAAATTTTGCGGCAGTTCTTTTTCTCCAATCAACGCAAGGTATTCCGCAACTGCCCGCCGGTCGATTTTGATTTTTCCGTGACCTGCCCAGTGGCGATTGCTTTCTCCCTTTTTTAAACCGGAAATCCAGTATTCATCGCCGTTTTCAATGTCGATGTAGTTGGAATAACTGCCGATGCTTTTTTGAAAGGCGTGGTCGTTAAAGTAGATGGTTTTTCTGGTTTTGGAGGTTTTGACATATCCAATCCATGCCGGACCATCATCGGAATATCCCGTTTTCAGTTCAATGTACATACAATCTCGGATCATCTTTGTTTCCTCCTAAGAGCTGAAATTTAAATTTCAACCAAAAGTACGTCCTCTTTTCCGGCAGCAATTTCTTTTATAATATGCCCGTTGATAAATAATGCAGAACCGCCCTTTGCAATATTTTCTTCGTCCTTATCTTTGCAAAGTGAGTTTACATATAACACTTTTTCACAGAATTTTTTGGCTTGCTCAGCATACTCATACTTTATACGTTCGTTCCAGTCATTGCAATTAAAATCAGTATACACAGGCCAGAATACGATGTCCGGGGATAGATGTTTTACCTCAAGAATGTTTTCATCGAACCATAAATCCCCACATAATCCAATGGAGATTTTTTTCCCTTGAAAGAAAAATGTATGAAACCCGCTTCCTTCACGGTAATGGTTATCAGCAAATAGTTCTTTCCAACCGGGGGAAACTCGACGGAAGAGATCAATAACCTTTCCGTTTGCATCAACTGTGATTTGAGAGCTGTAAAAAAATCCGTTTTCTTTTTCGATAAATCCAAAGGAGACTGCTGTTGCATATTCTTTTGCTACACAACAAATTTCATCAATGATATTACTATCCTGTGTGATTGCTAACTGTTTATCGTGTTCAACATCGAAGGTTGGACCGTAAAATCCTTGTAGAAAAGCCTCTCCAAAGATAATAATATCAGCAACACAGGAATATTTCTGAATAGTCCTGATAATGGTATTCTTATTGTGTGTGATATTTTCGTTTATAAATCCCATGGATGCACATATACATCGCATACTTCTCACCTTTTTCTTCTTGATAGACCTGCTCACTCCTGTGGTAACAGAGGAATGTGGCTGTGATTGAGCAGGCGTTCCCGGATACCGCCGCCAAAGCTTCAGCCGGCGATTTCAAATTCTTTTCTCATACGTAAAACTGTATTTAGTTTTCGTTTGTCGGTTTTTTAAAATCATCTTTTCCCAAAACTGCCAGCAAAAAGGAGATTATCACAATGGAGAGCGTTGTAGCCGAAACAGAGGATATACAATCGTCCACAAATTTTAATCCCAAGCCGGTGGATACTGTATCCAAAATCAGATAGAGTATCTGTGCCGTTTGCCGGCTGATTCTTTTCAGTGTGTATAAAGCTTTTGGCAGTGCACTGGAAATGAGGTTGCAGGGGAAGGAAAGGACGGTGGCAATGATAAAAAATAAGATAACGCTGCCCACCGATTCATATTGAAAGCCCAATAATTTCATAACAGCACCACTGATGAGAGCGATGAATGAGAGCGCGCCGGTGAAAACAGCTCCACAAATGAGAAGGGTTAATATTTTTTCTTTGTTGTTCACCCAGAAGGTTTTCAAATCATCGGACACCTTTCCGCTGCAGATTTTCCGTAAAAATCTATGGAGGCAAAGAAAACCCACAATCTCTTTTATTCCGAAGGTTAGCGCTCCTGTGCGCCTTTGACGGCAAAGAACAGACCGATGCAGCCAATCAGCAGCCCGACAAGAGAGAAGGGAAAGTCAGAAAAGCTGCGTCGGATGATTTGATTTAAGCCTTCGTCGGCACAACAGAGCAGGATGCCAAAAAGAAGGAAAGCGATGCCCATCATCTGCTTTTTCATAAAAAATTTTCCTCCAGTTACACAAAGAATACTCTTTATTTATGAACGATGCAATTATTATCTATGAATAATTCAACCGTTGTTATCCGCTTGGCTCTCCCAGAAGGTACAGAGCGTTTGCCGAAGCTGTTCGCTGTCCGAAAGGATGCGTGCGTGGCTCCAGTGGGCAGGGAACAGCCGTTGGTAGGCAGCGGTTGTGAAGCGGTCGTCCAACAGCAAGACAACGCCGCGGTCCTGCGGGCTGCGGATGACCCTGCCTGCTGCTTGAAGGACCTTGTTCATGCCGGGAAAGCGGTAGGCAAAATCGTAGCCGGAGTTGTTTTTCTGCTGGAAATATTCCCGCAAAATCTCCTGCTGTGCGCCGACCTTGGGTAGACCGGTGCCGATGATGGCGCAGCCCAGCAGCTTTTCTCCCTGTAAGTCCACTCCTTCCGAGTAGACGCCGCCCAGCACCGCAAAGCCCAGCAGCGAGCGTTCGGGGTGCGGCTGGTCAAACTGCGCAAGAAAATCGTCCTCCTGCGGCGATTGCAGCACCAGCGGCAGCTGTGGATAAAGTTGGGAAAATACTTCTGCCTCCTTTTGCAGATACTGATAGGAGGGGAAGTAGGCGATGTAGTTGCCTGCCTTGGCGCTGACCATCTCGAACAGCAGTTGGGCAATCGGTTCCAGACTCTGCTCCCGCATCGCCCAGCGGGTGTTGATTTGGTTACAGACCAGCAGGCACAGTTTTTCCTGCACAAAGGGCGAGGGCAGGGCGTAGGAGTGGGTCTGCTCGTCGGAGTCGCAGCCCAACACCGCCTTGTAGTAGGAGGGCGGCGAAAGGGTGGCAGAGAACAGGGCGGTACACCGACCCAGCTTCAGCCGCTCGTCCACCATCTGCGCAGGGTCCAGACAGAGCAGTTTGACGGTCAACTGGGAGCCGGAAGCGGCTGCAAAAAAGCAGAAGCGTTCGTCGAACAGGTCTGCGATGCGCAGGAAAAAGCGCAAATCGAAGTACAGCTGCATCAACTCGGGCGCTAAGGAGTGCGCAGAGGAGAAGAGACTGGGCTGCAAGGGCAGACGGCGGTTTTGCTCAAGGGTGGTGGAATAGACGGTGAACAGGTGGCGGAGGCTTTGCAGCAACGGCTCAGGCAGGGTGTGTGCTGTCATAAAATGCTCCTGCTCCTGTTGGGTGTCCTGTGCAATCTGTTTTCGCAGCGAAAGCATCTGTCGGTTGACTGCCATCAGCGCTTTGGAAAGCGGCTTGGACACCTCGTCCGCCAGCTTTTTGCAGGCAAGGAAATCGGATTTTCTCAGCGCTGCCGAATACATCCCGCGTGCGCGGTCCACCAGGTTGTGCGCTTCGTCGATCAAGAAGGCATAGCGGTCCCGGTGGTCAAAAAATCTGCGCAGGTAGACGATGGGGTCGAACAGGTAGTTGTAATCGCAGATGACAGCGTCGCACCAGAGCGACAGGTCCAGTCCCAGCTCGAAGGGACACAGCTGACGCTGTTTTGCCCAGCGTTCGATGACCGGTCGGGTGAAGGCGTCCTCCTGCTTGAGCATCTCAAACAGCACGTCCTGCACCCGGTCGTAGTAGCCTTTGGCATAGGGACAGTCGTCGGGGTTGCACAGCCGTTCGGGCAGAAAGCAGATGCGGTCCTTGGCGGTCAGGCTCACCCTGCGCAGCCGCAGTCCTTTTTCCTGCATTCGCGCAAAGGCTTCTTCTGCTGCCAGACGGGTGGAATTTTTTGCGGTCAGATAGAAAATGTGGGAGAGCTTGCCTTCGCCCAGCGCCTTGATGGACGGAAAGAGGGAAGAGATGGTTTTGCCGATGCCGGTGGGAGCTTGACAGAGGACACGGGAGCCGTTTTCGGCAGCGCGGTAGATGACCGCTGCCATCTGCCGTTGACCGGCTCGGTATTCCGAAAAAGGGAAGGCAAGCTGTTTAGCACATCGGTTGCGCAGCTGCTCCCAGTCAAAGCGCATCATAGCCCAGCGGTGGTAGCGGGCAAGCAGGTCCAGATAAAACTGCGACAGCTGTTCAAAGGAAAGCCGATGGGTGAAGGAGATGGTTTCCTCGGTTTCCAGCTGGCAGTAGATTAAGCGCACCCGCACCTCGGGCAGCTGCCTTTGCTGTGCCAAGATGAAGGCATAGCAGGTTGCCTGTGCCCAGTGCAGCGGGTTGTATCCGCTTTGCTCCGGCTGATCGCTCAACAGGGTCAGGGCAAGCTCGGTGGTTTTGATTTCCTCGATAATAGGACCCTCCGGGTCATCGAGGATGGCATCGGCTCTGCCATAGATATGAAAGACCACCCCATCGACCTTACGCTCATCGGACAGGGTCACCTCGGGCTGATAGATTTCTCCGTATTGGCTGCGGGATTGTTTTTGCAGCTTGCGGTGGAGCCGCGCTCCTTCGTTGGCGCGCTGGTACAGGTCGCTCCCGCCGCGGTTGTCAATGCTGCCGCTGGCAAGGATGAACTCGACTAGCTCCCGCACCGAAAGGGAAACGCTGGCAATCTGCGACATGAAATTCACCTTCTTTTTTATTTTTCAGTATAGCACAAACCCTTTAAAAGCGAAAGATTTGTAAACAAACGGTCCAATAGCGTACAGGGACTTGCAGAGAGACAAAAAAATGTGTATCATCGAATGTACGGGAAACAGGGAAACCTGTCAAAAAATGTCTGCACGGGCAGACCACGAAAAGAGGAAACAAAATGGGAATCATTCAGAAGATAGATTTTTTGATTCTGAATTGGCTGCAAAAACATTTAAGAGGAAAGACGCTGGACATTCTGATGCCGATGATTACGGCGCTGGGGAACGGAGGCTTTCTGTTTGCGCTGCTGACCATCGGTTTGCTGTGTACCAGGCGATGGAGAAGAGAAGGAGTGGCAGTCGGGTTTTCGCTGCTGCTGTGCCTGCTGGCGGGCAACCTGTTTCTGAAGCCTCTGGTGGGACGCATCCGCCCTTATGATTTGGTGGATGGCTTCCAGCTTCTGATCAAGCCTTTGCCGGACTACTCTTTCCCTTCGGGTCATACGATGGCAGCCTTTGCCTGTGCAGGGGTCTTCTGGCACTATCGGCAGATGTTCGGCGGCTGGTCGAATGTGATGATGGGTTTAGCGGTGCTGATGGGATTTTCCCGCTTGTACCTGTATGTGCATTTTCCGACCGACGTTTTGTGCGGAGCGCTGTTAGGATTGCTGGCAAGCTGGACGGGAGTTCGTCTGACCGAATCGCTGTGTGCCCTAAAATTAAAATAAAAAATGATAAAATACGGTAAAAAGCAACCTCCCCGCTGTCCAGTGCGGGGAGGTTGCTTTTTAAGAAGAAGGAATAAAAAAATGGGTTATCTAAAAAAAGTGAAGTAGGTATCCTGTTTAAGAACGGTCGGAATGAGGATGGTTGGAAGCGCAGCCGCCGGAACAACAACCGGAACAGCCGCCGCAGCTTCCCGAACATCCGCCGCGGGAGCGAGATTTGAGAATACTTTTGACTGCCAATACCACCAGGACCAGCAATACAGCGATAATGATAATTGTAGCAGGCATTTGAGGAGCCTCCTCTCGATGGATTCTGTTAATTAGCAACTGCTAACTTTCTTGCCTGAAGATAGATTATCATATTACAAGCTCTTTGTCAAGAAAAAAAGTAGCTTTGGACAACTTTTTTCAAAATAGGCTAGCAAACCCCTTTTTCAGAGAAGGGAAGGAGCTTTTTGACAGGAACGGTCGTTTTATGGGAGAAATGAATTGACAATTTACAGCAGGGTTGTTAAACTAAAAAGGAAATAACAGGAGAGTTTCCTGATTTGTAAAGAGAAAGATGGAGGAATGTTAAATGAGCACAAATGCGTATGAAAGTCCCTTCTCTTCCCGCTACGCAAGCGAGGAGATGCAGTATGTATTTTCTCAGGACAACAAATTCAAAACCTGGAGAAAGCTTTGGATTGCCCTTGCCAAGGCAGAAAAAGCACTGGGCATCAACATCACCGACGAGCAGATTGCAGAGCTGGAAGCCAACAAAGATAACATTAACTATGAAATCGCCCGTGAGCGTGAGAAGCTGGTTCGTCACGATGTGATGAGCCATGTGTACGCCTATGGCTGCGAGTGTCCAAATGCAAAAGGAATCATCCATCTGGGTGCAACCAGCTGCTATGTTGGAGATAACACCGACGTCATCATCATGCGCGAGGGTCTGGAAATCGTGCGCAGAAAGCTGCTCAACGTCATCGCCATGCTGGCAAAATTTGCCCAGCAGTACAAGGATATGCCTTGTCTGGCTTACACCCACCTGCAGCCGGCACAGCTGACCACCGTTGGTAAGCGTGCTACCTTGTGGATTAACGAGCTGCTGATGGACGAGCAGGAAATCGAAGCCAGAATCAAATCGCTCAAGCTGCTGGGCTCCAAAGGAACCACCGGCACACAGGCAAGCTTTATGGAGCTGTTTAATGGCGACGAAGAAAAGTGCAAAAAGGCAGAGCAGATGATTGCACAGGAGATGGGCTTTGAAAGCTGTGTACCGGTTTCCGGTCAGACCTACTCCCGCAAGATGGACTATTATGTCCTTTCCAACCTGAGCGCAGTGGCACAGTCCGCCAGCAAATTCTCCAACGATATGCGTCTGCTGCAAAACTTTAAAGAGATGGAAGAACCATTCGAAAAGAATCAGATTGGTTCCTCCGCAATGCCATACAAGCGCAACCCGATGAGAAGCGAACGAATCACCTCTCTGGCAAGATATGTCATGGCAGATGCCCTCAATCCGGCAATCACCGCAGCGACCCAGTGGTTTGAAAGAACGCTGGACGACTCGGCAAACAAACGGATCTCGGTAGCCGAGGCATTCTTGGGCGTAGACTCTATCCTCAACATCATGCTGAACATCTGCGACGGTCTGGTGGTTTATCCAAAGGTCATCCATCAGCGCGTGATGCGTGAGCTGCCGTTCATGGCAACCGAAAACATTATGATGTCCGCGGTTAAAAAAGGCGGCGACCGTCAGGTGCTGCATGAACAGCTGCGGGTACACTCTCAGGCGGCTGCAAGGGTAGTCAAAGAAGAGGGCGGCGAAAACGACCTGATCGACCGCATCGTGGCAGACCCGCTGTTCAACCTGAAAAAGGAAGAGATCGTAGCAATCCTCGATCCGGAAAACTTTACCGGACGTGCTCCTTCTCAGGTCACCGAGTTCCTCAACGAATGTGTCAACCCGGTTCTGGAAGCCAACAAGGATATTCTGGGTGAACACGCAGAGCTGAACGTATAAACTCAACTTTATGAAAAATAAGGACTGCTGTCTGTAGGACAGCAGTCCTTATTGCTTAGTGGGCAATAGAATATTTCGATGGGGGATATAAAAATAATACAGATGGTTTTGGTTGGAGGCGGGTCCAAAGTCAGATTGACTTTTTAGGGATTTTGCACTATAATAAGCGGTATGAGTGCCTGAAAATGGCAAAAACCGGACAGGCTTTCGCAAGACAGACAGCCGGTCCCAAAACAGAATTGGAGGATTGCAGATGAAAAGAGTTGGCAAGCCGGTCTTTTTCGTCGTTGTGGCGATGCTGGCGCTCCTGACCTATGCAGCGTTCTTTGGCGTCAGCTCAAAGTATGGCGACATCGACCGCACCTACATCAAGGGAGCACAGGACATCCGCTGGGGAATTGATATTCGCGGCGGTGTGGATGTTACCTTCAGCCCGCCGGACGGCGTGGATGCGACCGATGATGAGCTTTCCGCAGCAGAGGCAGTTATCAAAACCAGACTGCTCAACCAGAACATCACCGACAGCGAGGTCTATACCGACAACGATAATGACCGCATCATTGTTCGTTTCCCATGGAAATCGGACGAGCAGAACTTTAACCCCGAGCAGGCAATCGAGGAGCTGGGCAAAACGGCGCAGCTGCGTTTTTACAAAGACACCCCGATTGATGGTCTTACCGGTGGACTCAGTGCGCAGGCAGGAGATCCGGTGCTGACCGGTGCTGACGTGCAGAAGGCAGAATTTGCGATGTATCAGCAGAGTGAAAATGGCACCCCGATGCCGGTAGTTACCCTGGAATTTAAAGAAGAAGCAAAAGAAAAGTGGAAGCAGGCGACCCAGGAGCAGGTAAGAAAACGCATCTCCATCTTTATGGATGATGAGATGATTTCTGCACCGGTTGTCAACGAAGCTATCGCTGACGGCAAATGTGTCATCAGTGGCGACTTTACCTCGGAAACTGCGGTTCAGCTGGCAAACCAGATCAATGCCGGTGCGCTTCCGTTTGAATTGGTCACCAAAAACTACAATGCCATCTCTCCAACCTTGGGATTGGGTGCAAAGGATGCCATGCTCAAGGCAGGAATTGCAGCGTTCGTCATCATTGCACTGTTTATGATTCTGTACTACCGTCTGCCGGGCTTTGTGGCAACCATCGCACTGGTAGGTCAGTTGGCAGGCACCATTGCAGCAATCACCGGATTCTTTAACGTGTTCCCATCCTTTACCCTCACCGTCCCGGGTATCGCAGGTATCATCCTCGGTCTGGGCTTCGGTGTAGATGCCAACATCATCTCCGCAGAGCGTATCCGCGAGGAAATCCGCACCGGAAAAGGAATCGACAGCGCAATTCAGACCGGCTTCAAAAATGCCTTTTCTGCAATCTTTGACAGCAACATCACCGTTGTTTTTGTTGCCGTCATTCTGATGGGCGTCTTTGGTCCAAGCGACGGTATCTTTGCGATTCCGTTCAACTTCCTCTTCTCCTGGCTGGGTCTGGGAACTGCGACCGCAGGCTCCATCTACTCCTTCGGTTATACCCTGTTGGTCAGCATCATCCTCAACTTTGTCATGGGCGTTCTGTGCTCCAGACTGATGCTGCGTTCGCTGGCAGGATTTAAACCATTTCGAAAAGCATGGCTTTACGGAGGTGAAAAATAATGAATCTGAACATCATTGGAAAGAGAAAAATCTTTTTCACCATCTCGATTGTTGCCATGGTTCTGGTCCTGCTGGTCACCATCTTTGTGGGACCGACTTTGGATATTGAGTTTAAGGGAGGTTCGATTGCAACCTATTCCTACACCGGAGAGATGGACCCTGCCGCCTTTGAAAAGACAGTAGAGCAGGCGCTGGGACAGTCTGCCACCGTTCAGCAGCAGGAAAACAGCTCCACCGGTCAAACCAACCTGGTTGTCAGCCTGACCCAGTCGAGTGGTCTGACCACCGAGAACCAGACCGAGCTGCTCAAGACCTTGCAGGAAACTTATCCTGATAACAACATTACCGCAGAGGACGTTAACAACGTTGACCCGGTGCTGGGCAGAGAGTTCTTTAAAAAGTGTATTGTAGCCGTTATCTTTGCATCGGTCATTATGGTTGTGTATATCGGCTTCCGCTTTAGAAAAATTGGCGGCGCTTCGGCAGGCATCGTGGCAGTGATTGCACTTCTGCACGATATTTTGATTTCCTTTGGTATCTTTGTTCTGCTGGGCTTCCCAATCAACGATAACTTTATCGCGGTTGTGCTGACCATCCTCGGCTACTCGATCAATGATACCATCGTTATCTACGACCGTATCCGAGAGAACAAACGCACCCAGGGTGATAAGATGCCGTTGGGTGAGCTGGTCAACATGAGCATCAACCAGTGTATGCGCAGAACGGTCAACACCTCGCTGACCACCGCTATGGCACTCCTGTGCATCTGTGTGGTAGCGGTGCTGATGAATGTCAACTCGATTTTGACCTTTGCCGTACCGATGATGGTCGGTGTCATTTCCGGTCTGTACTCTTCTGTTTTCCTCTCCGGCTCCCTGTGGACCCTGTGGCAGGAAAAGAAGGCAGCCAAAGCAAAGGCAGCATAATCGGAAAAATCCGTACAAAAAGCAGTCCGTTTTGCGGACTGCTTTTTTGATAGCTTTGGATTGATGGGATAAATAGTTATAAAACAGATAAAAATTACAAATAGGATAGATTGAGTGCAAAAAAGGAGCGACCGAAAGCCGGTCGCTCCTTTTCGATTTTATTTATTTTCGTACATCGGTTCGCAGGTGATATTGATACCTAAGCGGCGGAAGACCTTTTCATCCACAGGGGAGAGGATGACTGAGGAGTGAACCTCACAGCCGCGCAGGTTGTACAGCTGTTCCATCGCAAGCTCGGCGGTCGGGTTGGTCGCTGCACAGATGGACAGGGCGATAAGCACTTCGTCGGTGTGCAGGCGCGGGTTGCGGTTGCCCAGATGGTCCACCTTCAGGTGCTGGATTGGCTCGATGATGACAGGAGAGATCAGGCGGATGTCATCGCTGATGCCGCCCAGCACCTTGAGAGCGTTGAGCAGCAGGGCAGAGGCTGCACCCAGCAGGTCGGAGGTGCGCCCGGTGACGATGGTTCCGTCAGGAAGCTCCATAGCGGCGGCAGGAGCACCGGTCAGCGCTGCCTTTTGCAGAGCAGGAGAAACCACCTTGCGGTCGTGGATGGATACGCCCGCTTTTTTCATCAGCAGCTCCAGCTTGAAGACGGTGTCCTCGGTGATGGTACCCTGACGTTGACCGCACAAAGCGGAATAGTAGCGGCGGACAATCTCCTGACGGGAGGCTTCGCATACTACCTCGTCGTCGAAGATGCAGGAGCCAGCCATATTAACACCCATATCGGTCGGAGATTTGTATGGACATTCACCGACAATCTGCTCGAACATGGCGCGCAGTACCGGGAAAATCTCCACGTCACGGTTGTAGTTGACGGTGGTGGTGCCGTAAGCCTCCAAATGGAACGGGTCGATCATGTTGACATCGTTGAGGTCGGCGGTAGCTGCCTCATACGCCAAGTTGACCGGATGGTTCAGCGGCAGGTTCCACACCGGGAAGGTTTCAAATTTTGCATAGCCTGCGCGGATGCCACGCTTGTGTTCGTGATACAGCTGGGACAGGCAGGTTGCCATTTTGCCGCTGCCGGGACCGGGAGCGGTGACCACCACCAAGCCGCGGGTGGTTTCAATATATTCGTTCTTTCCATATCCCTCGTCGCTGACGATGTGGGAGATATTGGACGGGTAGCCCTCGATGGGGTAATGGCGGTAGACCTTGACGCCCAGCGCTTCCAGCCGCTCCTGAAAGGCAACAGCGACCGCCTGACCCTGGAAGCGGGTCATCACAACGCTGCTGACATACAGCCCAAAGCTGCGGAAGATGTCGATCAGGCGCAAAACGTCGACATCATAGGTGATGCCCAGGTCGCCGCGGATTTTATTTTTTTCAATATCGGCAGCGTTGATGACCACCACCACCTCCACCTGTTCTTTGAGCTGGAGGAGCATCCGCAGCTTGCTGTCCGGCTGAAAACCCGGAAGAACACGGGAGGCGTGGTAATCATCGTACAGCTTCCCGCCAAACTCCAGATACAGCTTGCCGCCAAACTCAGAGATGCGCTGGCGGATGTGTTCCGATTGTGTGTGAAGATATTTTTCGTTGTCAAATCCAATTTTTTGCATAACTTCCACGCCTCGCTTTCAAAAATTTATGTTTACATGAAAAATCAATCCAGCTATTTATTATACAGCATTCTATGATGCTTTTCAAGGAAACCCGTTTGCTTCAGATGCCAAAAATCAGACCGCTTTTGGGAAGGAAACCGTAACATTTGCAAAAAGGAAGGTGTATGAAAAAGGATAGAAAAAAAGGTCCCCGAGAAAGGGACCTTTTGGCGCTGTTGTTAAAACTCACGCGGTCTGGATTTTGCAAGACCGATGGCGCTCATCACGATGGCAGCAGCTCCTGCTGCGGTTGCAATGATGCCGAGGATCAGTCCGGTGATCGAAAAGCCTTTCATCAAAAAATCTCCTCCCGTCGCTTGATTAAAATGGTCTTTTTCTTATTATAAAAAGAAAAGGGATAAAATACAAGAGAGAATTTATCTTTTTTACTTCTTCTGACCCAACAACTCTGCCAGCTGTTCGGGCGTTTTCGGAAAACAATCGGAGGAAAGCAGACCCTGATTCGCCAGCACATCGCGCACCCGCAGCATCTGCGGTGCTTCCAGATTGGCTTGGGAGAGAAGGTCATGGTCGGAGAAAATCTGCTCGGGAGAGCCTTGTGCAAGAATATGCGCATTGTTGAGCAGGACAACGCGGTCCGCCCAGCGGTAGGCGTGGTCGGTGTTGTGGGTGGCAATGACGACGGTGATGCCCTCCTGTGCCAGCTGCTCCAGAATATCGTCGATCATCCGTGCGTGCTTTGGATCCAGTGCGCTGAACGGTTCGTCCAAGATGAGCAGCTGCGGTCCCATCACCAGAATGTCTGCGATGGATACCCGCTTTTTTTGCCCACCGCTTAAAAAGTGGGTCGGTTTTGTGCGAAAAGGAGTGATGGAAAGGCGGTCGCACACCTGATCTACCCGTGTGCGGATTTCTTCTTCCTCCAGACCGAGGTTGTACAGACCAAAGGAAATTTCTCCGGCAACGCTGGCGCAAAACAGCTGATTGTCCGGGTCCTGAAAGACGATGCCGACGTTGCGGCGCAGCTGCAATAGACCCTTGCGGGAATAGTCGAGAGGCTTGCCTTCGTACAGGATTTGCCCGGAGGTGGGTTTGTAAACGCCGTTGAGGTTGAGAAAGAGAGTGGATTTACCCGAGCCGTTGCTGCCCATGATGGCAAGACGCTCATGGCGCCGAATATCCAGATTGACCTTGTCGAGGGCAAGGGTCTGGTCTTCATAGCGGTAGGACAGGTCGCGCACCTGCATGAGAATATCGTTCATCAAACAGTCCTCCTTCGGATTTATGGCAACAGAATACACAGAACGGTGCAAAGGATAAGCCAGCCGCAGCAGGCAGCCCAAGCCAGAGGTCGGGCTGGTTGAGTTTCTTCCAGCACCTGGATTTTGCCGTCGTACAGCCGGCTTTCCATCGCATCATACAATAGCGAGGACTTTTTGAGCGAGCGTACCAACAGGACCGAGAGCATCTGTCCCATACAGCTGAGCTTGGAGCGGAAGGTGCGATTGCCCAGTCGGCAATTTTGCGCAGTCTGGATGGCGCTTGCAATGTCCAGCAGCACAAAGATGGCGCGGTAGATCAAAAGCATCAGCTCCAGCAGCAGCCACGGGCAGTGCAGCCGCCGCAGCACAGCCAGCAGGTCGGTGACCGGCGTGGTCAGGATGAGAAAATACAGGCAGGAGACACCGGAAAATGCCACCGCCATCAGCGAGTACCAGTTGGAAAAGGAAAGGCGGCTGATACCAATATAACGGGAAAACAGCCGGAAGGAAAACAGCTCCTGTGGAGAGGAGGATACAAAAAAGAGGACAGCGACCGAGCTGAGGGCAAGAAACACCAGCGGTCCCAGCAAAAAGCGCAGGTAGCGGCGGGGTGTGACATTGGCAAATTGTAAGGTACAGGCTGCCATGCAGCACAGGACCAACACACAGACGCTGACCTGACGGAAGCTGACACAGATGACCAAAGAGCCGACTGCGAACAGAGATTTGAGAGCAGGGCTGGTTTGCCGCACCGGTGAAGAGTAGGAGAGCTTGTCAAACAGGATCATAGAGGTGATTTCCTTTCTGAAAGGGGGAGCAGGGCGCTCAAAACAAACGGAAAAGGGGCGAAAGAGGACCTGCCTTTTTTAAAGGTGAGGTCTCCCTTCGCCCGAATGAAGCGGAACTAATCCTTTTTATATTTCTTTCTGGCAACCAGATAACCAAAGCCGAAGAACAGAACACCGGAGCCGAGCGCTGCCTGCAAGCAGAACAGCAGGCTTTCGGTTTCGCCGCCGGGTGGTTCGAGGATGCTTTCTGCCCATGGCTCATAGCCGGGGTCGATTTCGCTGATGGCTTCTTCCGCAGCGCCGTCCGCGCCGCCAAACTCGGAATCTTTAATACTCATCAGCGGGAATACCGCAATGATGACACATAAAAGCAGCAGAACTGCAATGGTGATTTTAACAGATTTTGTCATGGAATCTTCCTCCCTTATATTATGTGGTTGCTTAATACTGGGAATAGGCAAGTTCGCCCAGCTCACTGGAAGCATAGGACTCCAGCGCAAGGATAACAACGACCGACAGCAGACCTTCGACGATAGCCAGTGGGATTTGGGTAACAGCAAAGATGCCCATGAAGGTGGTGATGGAAGCCATTACGCCGCCTTCGGCAGCCGGATGTGCAAAACCAAGCTGCACGCTGGTGACACAGTAGGTGAACAGGTCGCCCAGACAGGTTGCAAGGAAGACACAGACCGATTTATTGATTTTCAGCTTTCTGCCAAGGCGGTAGATGCCATAGCTGAGGAAAGGACCGGCAATCGCCATCGAGAAGGTGTTGGCGCCCAAAGTGGTCAGACCGCCGTGTGCCAGCAGCAGCGCCTGGAAGAGCAGAACAATGATGCCGATGACGCTCATGGCAGAAGGTCCAAACAGGATAGCGCCCAGACCGGTGCCGGTAGGATGGGAGCTGGAGCCGGTGACACTGGGAATCTTTAAAGCAGACAGTACAAAGGCATAAGCGCCTGCCATCGCCAAAATCAGCAGTGCTTTGCGGTGCTGGGAGATGGTCTTTTTGATGGAGATAAAGCCTGCGACCAAAAATGGCAGACACAACGCACCCCAGGCAATGGCGTGACCCATGGGCAGGTAGCCTTCCATGATGTGCATAGCGCTGGCGCTGCTGGGCATGACAAACAGCATGGCAGCGGCGATGCTAAAGGCAAACAGTCTTTTTTCGGTTTTCTTCATAGCGGATAACCGTCCTTTCCGCCCTTTTTGTAAGGGCAGAACCGCGGCAGGGGGAGCCGCAGTTCACAAATTTAATCTGCCGGCAGTTTTCCTGTTTCAAAAAAGAAAACCTTTCGGAACAGAAATTTCCGAAAGGCACAATAAAACAGGGAAACCCACCGGATTCCCAATTTTTGCGCCAACCATCATCCATAGCAGGAGCAACTACTTTGCAGGGCAGGTCTTCTGGCTTCGGCTTTAAGCAAACAGGATTCCTTCCCGCCCTTGGGGAGGCAGTGGAAAAATTTCCTGTTCTGTTCCGGTACAGCAGTGGTGACTGCGCGGGCATCTCCCGACTTCCCTATTCTCAGAAAAAGAAGTTCTCATAAGCTTCTTTTCCCGCACCCGACAAAGTTAAACTGTGAATTACCCTTAGGATAGCATAGAGACGAATTGTTGTCAAGCCTTTGTAAATAAAATATGAATTAGTATGGGCAGAGTCACTAAAAAAGCAAAAGGATACTTGCTCCTGCTTGGTAAAGGCGGTATACTAACATTAAGAAGAGATGGGGGAGGGGAATGCCGATGCGATTGTTTGTTGCTCTTCAGTTGGAAGACCGAATGAAGGATGCACTGATTCAGTTCATCGACTCAGTTCGACCGCATACACAGGAAGGTCGCTTCAGCCACCGGGAAAACCTTCATTTGACTTTAAGTTTTATTGGAGAAACCGGTAAAGCGGCGCAGGCAAAACGTGCGCTGCACCAGGTGCAGGCAGAACCGTTTGTTATCTCTACCGCAGGAGTCGGCAGATTTCGCCGCAGCACAGGGGACATCCTGTGGGCGGGAGTTGCTAAAAATGCACAGCTGGAAGCTCTGGCGCAGCAGGTTCGGCAAACGTTGGAGCAGGAGGGCTTTAAACTGGAGGACCGTCCCTTTGCTGCGCACCTGACCTTGGGTAGGGAAGTGCTGCTGGAAGAGGGATTTGAGCTAAAAGCTTTCTCGAAAAACCTGCCGTCGGTGCAGATGCCGGTGGAACGGGTGAGTCTGATGAAATCGGAGCGGGTAAACGGCAGGCTGGTCTACAACGAGGTGGATTTTGTAGTATTGAATAAGAATAAACCATAAAAATGGTGAGGATTTTACAAAAACGAGTCAAATCAAAAAACCTTCATCAAAATCGCTTGAAAAGCATTTTGAATAATGCTATTATGTATCTGAAACAAGCACACAACAATAAGAGTGTGCGTTAGAGAAAGACATATATCCTTTTTCCGCAGTACAAAAAGTGGAAGAAGGAATCAAGAAAACAAGAAGAGAAATATAGAAAGGGAGATTACAATGAACGACAACAAAATGTGGGCTCTTGTAAAAGAAAAAGCGGCTCCTGGACTTGCCCTCAAACGGGTCGAAATTCCAGAGGTTGGCACCAATGACGTCAAGATCAAAATCCATAAAACCGCAATCTGCGGTACCGACGTTCACATCTACCAGTGGAACGAGTGGGCACAGCACACTATCGCTGTTGGTCAGACCGCTGGTCACGAATATGTCGGTGAAATCGTAGAGGTTGGTTCCGGCGTTCAGGGCTTCAAGGTTGGCGACATCGTATCCGGTGAGGGTCACATCACCTGCGGTACCTGCCGTAACTGCCTGGAAGGTCACAAGGAAAACTGCCAGAACGCAAAGGGCGTTGGTGTAAACCGTGACGGCTGCTTTGCAGAGTACCTGGTTATCCCTGCTTCCAACGTATGGCCAACCAACCCGAACATCCCAGAAGAGATGTATGCAATTTTCGATCCATTCGGCAATGCTACCCACACCGCTCTGTCCTACGATATGCTCGGTGAGGATGTTCTGATTACCGGTGCAGGTCCAATCGGTATCATGGCAGCTGCTATCGCAAAATTCTCCGGCGCAAGACACGTTGTTATCACCGACCTGAACGAATACCGTCTGGAGCTGGCAAAGAAGCTCGGCGCAACCAGAACCGTCAACCTGACCAAAGAAAAACTGCCTGACGTTATGGCAGAACTTGGTATGAAGGAAGGCTTCGACGTTGGTCTGGAGATGTCCGGTGCAGCTCCTGCTCTTAACGACATGATTGCCAACATGAAACACGGCGGTAACATCGCTCTGCTGGGTATCCAGAAACCGGGCGTTGGCGTCAACTGGGAGACCATCATCTGGAACGGTCTGAACATCCGCGGTATCTACGGACGTAAGGTTTGGGATACCTGGTACAAGATGACCACCATGCTGGAGGCTGGTCTGGATATTTCCGGCATCATCACCCACAGAATGAACATCAAAGACTATAAGAAGGGCTTTGACGCTATGATTTCCGGTCAGTCCGGTAAAGTTATCCTCAACTGGGAGGACATCGATAAGCTCGAAGCACAGTCTCAGGATTGCTAATTCGATACACCAATATAAACAGAAAGGGTTGATTCAGAAATGGCACGTAAAAACGACATTTTGAGCATCTACACCAAAGAAGTCGAAGACATCAAAGCAGCAGGCCTTTTCAAAGGTGAGGTTCCGATCGTTTCCCCACAGAGCGCAAAGGTTCAGCTGGAGGACGGCAGAACCGTTATCAATATGTGTGCAAACAACTACCTGGGTCTGGGCGACAACCAGAGACTGATTGACGCTGCAAAGAGAACCTATGATGAAAGAGGTTACGGCGTTGCTTCCGTTCGTTTCATCTGCGGCACCCAGGATATTCACAAACAGCTCGAGAAGAAGATTTCCGACTTCCTGGGCACCGATGATACCATCCTGTACTCCTCCTGCTTCGATGCAAACGGCGGTCTGTTCGAGACCATCCTGACTGCTGACGATGCAGTTATCAGCGATGAACTCAACCACGCTTCCATCATTGACGGTGTTCGTCTGTGCAAAGCAAAGAGATTCCGTTACAAAAACAACGACATGGCAGACCTCGAGGCAAAACTCAAAGAGGCTGACGAAGCTGGCGCAAGAATCAAACTGATTGCTACCGACGGCGTATTCTCCATGGACGGTATCATCTGCAACCTGAAGGGTGTTTGCGACCTGGCAGACAAATACAATGCTCTGGTTATGGTCGACGACAGCCATGCAGTTGGTTTCGTAGGCAAACATGGTCGTGGTACCGCAGAGCACTGCGGTGTAGAGGGTCGTGTTGACATCATCACCGGCACCCTGGGCAAAGCACTCGGCGGCGCATCCGGCGGCTACACCTCCGGTCGTAAAGAAATCATCGACCTGCTCAGACAGAGAAGCCGTCCATACCTCTTCTCCAACTCCCTGGCTCCAGCCATCGCAGGCGCAAGCATCGAGATGTTCAATATGCTCGAGGAAAGCACCGAGCTGCGTGACCATCTGGAAGAAACCACCGCTTACTACCGCGATCTGCTGGTAAAAGAAGGCTTCGACATCATCCCTGGCACCCACCCATGCGTACCTGTTATGATGTATGACGAGGTAAAAGCTGCTCAGTTTGCAGAGCGCATGAGAGCAAAAGGCGTTTACGTCGTAGCATTCTCCTACCCGGTCGTTCCAAAGGGCAAAGCAAGAATCCGTACTCAGGTTTGCGCAAGCCATACCAAAGAGGACATCGACTTCATCGTAAAATGCTTCAAAGAAGTAAGAGAGGAAATGGGCTGCTAGTTTCCCGCCTCTGTAAACATAGGAAAAGAGCCATCGACCGTATCGGTCGATGGCTCTTTTCGGTTTATAAAAGAAGTCTTGAGGGAATATCGTTATGAAGCGGCGGGTCGGACGGAATCAGCCGAAGGTCTGGAGGCAGGCATATCCCGACGACGCAGCAGCTTGGCGATGGCACTGACTGCCAACAGCAGCACCAAAGCTCCAATCAGCAGCACGGCAGCCCGTACCGAGAAGGTATCGTCTGTTATCGTCCGCATGGAAGCAATCCCGACAATCAGCAGATAAAATCCGGTAGGAAGATAGCACAAAGGGGAATCAGAGTGTCTGGCAAGATACCATTGACCGACACAGAGAAGGGAAAACAATGCGAGTAATAACAGATTGGACATATTGATACCTCTTTTCCTGATATGATGAGAGTTTACATACAAAGCCTTATGATGATAGAACGAAAGAAGGGGAAAGAAAACTTCAGCAATCAGAAATTTTATCCGATACTTTCTGCCATCTTTACAATCTCCTTTTTGTTGACAGGACCGGAAATCAGATAGATGTACCTGCCGTCGTGCCAAATCAGGGAGCAGTGCCCTTCCATGGGACCGCGGAATTTGGTGTAAAGATACGCTTTGTTGCCGTTGACCGAAAGCTGCTCAGAAATGCAGTCCTCGGTATCCAGCGATAAAAAGGTGTTGAGGGTCATGCAGGAGTAGTTGAGCAGATACTCACAGCCGGGACGTTCATAGACGATGTAGCCGTGACCGGTCATAAAGTAGGCAGAGTTTTGGGAAAAGCCGGAAGGGATGTAGGTCGGCTCCATAAAGTCCGATTCATTCAGCTCAGGAATCTGTTCAGGCACATTTCCCAGCATATCCTCGATGTGAAATTCGGTGGCAACCTCGTGGGAACGGACGATGAAGTCGATGACATTGAGCTTGACAGCGTCCACCGAAAAGAAGAGAACAGAAAAGCCTGCCAGAGCAACCACCAGAAAGCTGGCAGCGACACGAACTGTTTTTTGGGTGTATCGAAAAAATCGGGAACGGTTGCGCTTCTTTTGGGTTTGGTCGAGCTGTTGAAAGATTGCCTCATCCAGAGCGGAAAAGTCGGGAGAAGGGAAGGAGCTTTCCTCGTCTTCTCCTTCTGTGTCACCGGAAAGAGGGTCCTCGCAGCCGGTCAGACGGGAAAAGGCATCTGCCTGCCTGCGGACGTGCTCGACAGCGTGCTGCCGGAGAAGAAGCTGTTCAAACTGCTGGTCGATCAAATGAAGGTCGTCATTCAGAGAGTTTTGTAGCGGCTCCGGTTGATGTTCTGATGATTTCATTTGATTTCTCCCTCCTCTCTCAGATGGTAGTTCTTTTTCAGTGACTTGAGCGCCCGATGCACCACCACACGCACGCTGGCGGGCTTGATATTTAGAACCGATGCAATCTCTTCGTCCGACATACTGTACAGATATTTCATCGACAGCACATCGCGGTAGGATTCATGCAGCTGTTCGAGCGCCTGATGGACCTGCTCCTGCTCACAGCGGCGGATGAGCGTCTGCTCCGGGTCGTCGTCGGTGTCGGCAAACAGCTCTTCCAGCTCTTCAAAGGGAATCGCCGGATGGCGTTTCTGCTGCCGGTAGAGGGTATAGGAGAGGTTCCTTACCATAATGACGAAATATGCTTTGGCTTTGTTACAGTCTAAGGAGGAAATCAGCTGACTTTTTTCAATGGCTTTTATAAAAACGCTCTGCACCACGTCCTGTGCAAGATGTTCGTCGTGCAGCAGTTTGTAGGCATACCGCCACAAAGGCTCGCGATATTGGCGGTACAGCTGTTCAATTTGTTGCAGGTCACGGTCCTTTTGAAACGGATTCCAAATCGACATCCCTTCATCAGTCCTTTCGGCGATAAAATTCTAAGAACTTAATTACTATTGTAAAGGATACTCTTACGAATTACAATAGTCGTTTTGTAAAAGAATTTGCTCACTTTTTCTACATTTTGTCAAGAATTTGTTCCAAAATAGCAATATGTAAAAATTGAAAGCAGTTACAGGATGTGATATAATGAAACCACCTGTAAACAGGTGTACATGGGTGCTTGAACAGCAGAACAACAATGAAGAGCCGTTGCAATACAGCGGCAGGGAAAGGTGGAACAGTATGGGAATCATCAAAGCAGCAATCAGCTCGATTGGCTCCGGTTTTGCCGATCAGTGGCTGGAATATATTCGAGCAGGAAAAATGGATGATCGAACGGTGATGTCGGCAGGCGTTGCAGTGCGCGGAAGGGACCGCAGGAACGCCAACACCAAGGGCAGCGCAGACTACATCAGTGACGGTTCCCTCATCGAGGTGGGTGTCAACCAGTGTATGCTGCTGGTGGACGGCGGCAGGATTGTCGATTTTACCACCGAGCCGGGCTACTACAAGGTGGACAATCAGGCGACTCCTTCGGCTTTTTCCGGCAGTTTTTCCCAGGCGTTGGAGGAAAGTTTTGATCGCCTGCGCTTTGGCGGTGTGCCGTCCCGCTCGCAAAAGGCATATTTCATCAATCTTCAGGAGATCAAGGGAATTGCTTTTGGTACACCGACACCCATCAACTATTTTGACAGCTTTTACAATGCGGAGCTTTACCTGCGCACCAATGGCTATTTCTCCATCCGTATCACCGACCCGATTCGCTTTTATGCTGAGGCGATCCCGCACGACCGGGATATAGTCACCATCGAGGACATCCAGAAGCTGTATGTAGCGGAATTTCTGACTGCCTTCCAGACCGCAGTCAATCGGATGTCGGTGGATGGCATCCGCATCTCCCATGTCACCTCCAAAGCGATGGAACTGGCAAAATATATGGGCGAGGTGCTGGACGAAAGCTGGAAGGAAAAGCGGGGGATGTCCATCGAGTCGGTGGGCATCAATTCTATCTCCTACGATGAACAGTCCAAAAAGCTGATTGATATGCGCAATCAGGGTGCGATGCTCTCCGACCCGACCATCCGCGAAGGCTATGTGCAGGGTGCAGTAGCGCGCGGTATGGAAGCAGCCGGTTCCAATCGGGCGGGCGCCTCGGTCGGTTTTATGAATATGAATATGGGTATGCAGCAGGGCGGAGGCTTTGTGGCAGCAGCCAGCCGTGCAAACCAGGTGCAGCAGAATCTGGAGGCGCAGTCCCGAACGGCAGACCGCCAGACGGATGGCTGGGTGTGCAGCTGCGGAGCGCACAACACCGGTAAATTCTGCACCGAGTGTGGAAAGCCCAAGGCGGACCCATCCTCGTGGGTGTGCAGCTGCGGGACCCGCAACACCGGAAAATTCTGCATGGAATGTGGAAAACCTAAGCCATCCGGCTCGGTTTGTCCGCAGTGCGGATGGTCGGGCAGCACAGTGCGGTTTTGTCCCGAGTGCGGAGCAAAATTGAGCTAGGCGCAGGATAGAAAAGGAGGACAAGGTATGGAGGCTGTGGTCTATCAATGTCCCAACTGCGGCGCACCGCTGGAATTTAACAGCGAAACCCAGCGCTGGGACTGCAAATTCTGCTTGAGTTCCTTTGAAAAAGAGCAGCTGGAGCAGATGACCGACGAGCAAAAGAAAAAGGAAGAAGAGCAGCAGGAGCAGCCGGCAGGCGGACAGATGTGCTACCACTGTCCTAACTGCGGCGCGCAGCTGATCACCGACGACAGCACTGTTGCGACCTTCTGCACCTTCTGCGGCAGTCCGACGGTGCTGGCAGGGCGGCTGGAGGACAGCTTTGAGCCAAAGCGTCTGATTCCTTTTAAGCTGGACAAAAAAGCGGCAGAGGAGGCGCTGTTTGCCCTGTGCCGCAAGAAGCCGCTGCTGCCGAAGGATTTTACCAGCAAGGCGCACATCGAAAAGGTGACCGGTATCTATGTTCCCTTCTGGCTGCACGATTGCTATGTCAACGCTTCGCTGCACGCACAGGGCAACCGTGTATCGGTCAGGGTGCGCGGCGATACCGAGTACACCCGAACCGATGTCTACGACGTTGTGCGCGAAGGAGCGCTGACCTACCACAATCTGCCGACCGATGCCTCTAAAAAGATGGACGATGCGATGATGGATGCGTTGGAACCGTTTTCCTTTCGGGAGCTGCGCAAATTTGATATGTCCTACCTGTCGGGGTATTTCGCACAGCGATATGATGCGGACAAATCCAGCTGCTATCAGCGGATGAAGGAGCGCATCGAGGAAAGTGCCGAGCAGCAGCTGCGCAAAAGCTGTACCGGCTATGCAGTGCTGAATGTGCTTTCGCATACGGCAGACATCATCAAATCGACCGACGAATATGTCATGCTGCCGGTGTGGCTGCTGTACACCAGCTACCACGGAAAGGATTACCTGTTTGCGATGAACGGACAGACCGGCAAGATGGTGGGCGATCTGCCGTTGAGCTGGCTGCGGGCAGCAGGTCTGACTGCCTTAATTACAGCAGTCATTACCCTGCTGGGCACGATAGGAGGGCTGCTGTTATGCTAAAACGGATACAAGGATGTTGTTTTACTCTGCTTGTACTGCTGCTCTTCTGCTGTCCGATGTCGGTGTCAGCGGCAGGTACAGTGGAGGCAGCTGCCTGGGCAAAGGTGGAGGACGACGCACAGCTGTTGGACGAGCAGCAGCTTGAGCAGCTTCAAACACAGGCACAGCAGCTGGCAGATCAAACCGGCTTCATCGTCTTTATCAAAACCACCACCTCCACCGGCGGGCTGGAGGTGCGCCGATACCTTGCGGACCAGTATGAGCTGGCAGGCGGAAGCGACAACCAAAAAGCCATCCTGCTGGGTATCGACATGGGCGGCAGAGAGGTCGCAGTGGCAACGCCGCAAGCATCGGAGGATTATTTTCCGGTCAAAAAGACCAATGCGATGGTGGACAGCGTCCTTGACCCTTTGGGGGACGGCAATTACCAGCGGGCGATGGAAATTTTTCTTGCACAGGCAGAAGACACCATCGTCAACTACGGGGTCAAGCCGGTGGGTAAAATCGTGGGTGTTTCGCTGGGTGTGGGTGCAGTGGTCGCCCTGATTAGCGTCGGCACCTTGGTCTGGATGCACCCGCGCATTGAAGGCAGCGCCGTCAGCGCCTCCCGCTATATGGGCAAAAACCGGATCCAACTGCACCGCAGGGAGGACCGCTTTGTTCACAGCTTTACCACCAGAAGGACGATTCAAAGGGATAACGGCAGCTCCGGTTCCTCCGGCGGCAGTTTTTCCAGCTCGTCGGGCGGCAGTTACAGCGGCAGCTCCGGGAAATTTTAACAGAAAAAAGAGCCTGATGGAAAAATCCATCAGGCTCTTTTGGGTTTTGAGTTTCAATCAGCGTTTTTTCTTTTTGCCGGAGATGACCAGCAGGACAACGATCACGATGGCAGAAACGACCAGTAGACCGATGACCAGCGGGACCATGTTGTTATCGCCGGTGTTCGGGTTGCTTGCTGCAAATGCAACAGGAGTCAGTGCAAAAAAGGAAGCTGCAAAGGCAGAAAGAAACGTCAAAAGACGAGCTGCGATTTTACGCATGGGTAACGCATCCTTTCTCTTTGAATTTTTACAGTACCCTCATTATAGCGCCATATTCTACCAGTGTCAAGACTTTGCGACAGAAAATACAGCGAAAGTACGGCGGCTGTCAAAACAGAGCGGCTGTCAGCGGATACCGTAGACGGTGCAGGCGTTGGCAAAGGTTTGGTCAGCAAGCTGCTGTGGTTCTACGCCCTTGATTTCTGCCAATTTTTGTACCATCTGAGTCAGCATGGTCGAGTCGCACCGCTTGCCGCGGAACGGCTCAGGAGCCATGTAAGGGCAGTCGGTTTCAATCAGCAGGCGGTCGAGAGGAACCTCTGCGGCAGCTTCTACCGCCCGACGGGCATTTTTGAAGGTGATGACACCGGTGAAGCCGATGTACATCCCCAGCCGCAGCACCTCCTTCGCGACCTCTGCCGAGCCGGAAAAGCAGTGCACGATGCCCTTGGGACGGTATTTGTTGAGCAGCTCCAGTGTGTCCTGGTGAGCATCCCGATTGTGGATGATGACCGGCACGTCCAAATCCTTGGCAAGGGCGAGCTGCTCTTCAAAAATTTTGCGCTGGACATCCCGCGGAGAGGCATCGTCGTAGTAGTAATCCAGTCCGATTTCTCCTAAAGCCATCGCTTTTTCGTAGGAAAGCTGACGGGCAATGACGTCCAGATATTCCCGGGAATTTTGTGCGGCGATTTCCGCTGCCTGGTCCGGGTGGATGCCGATGGAGCAGTAGATAAAGGGGTATTGTTTGGCAAGCTCGATGCCGGCTAGGTTGGCATGGGTGGTGTTGCCGACGTTCATAATAGCGCGCACGCCATGCTCTGCCATCGAGCCCAGCAGCGCATCGCGGTCCTCGTCAAAGCGTGGGTCATCATAGTGTGCGTGGGAATCAAAAATATTTTGCATAAAGGGACCTCCTTGCAAGTGATGGTAAAGGATTAGTTTATGTGGTATAATCAAAGGAAAAAAGAGGAAGAGGGCAAGCTATGAATCAAATATCGTCTACACGTCAACTGCATTATGACCTGCTGCGGATTTTTGCAAGCTTTATGGTGGTCATGCTGCACGTCAGCGCATTTTACTGGGATAAAATACAGCCGCAGACAGAACAATGGATGGCACTGAATCTGTTTGACAGCGCAGTCAGAAGCTGTGTCCCGCTGTTCTTTATGCTCAGCGGTGCATTTCTGCTGGCAAAGGAACTGCCGCTCAACAAGCTGCTGGGGAAAAATGTCCTGCATTTGGCAGTTGTCTGGTTGGTTTGGTCGGTGCTGTATGCAGTAGATGCCATCGGGCTGCCTGCCTTTTTTCACGCGGATGCCGGTCAGATTTTTACAGCGGTGGTCAATGGAAAATATCATCTGTGGTTTTTACCCAAAATGATTGAGGTTTATCTGATGGTTCCACTGTTGTACGCCGGCACAAGGATGAAAGAGGGGAAAGGGCTGTATTATCTTCTGGTGCTGTTTGGTTTGTTTGGGATTCTCAAATCCACTCTTACAGTTTTTGTGTATCCGAATCCTTCGATACAGGTGCTGCTCAAAACCAAGCTGCCCAATTTGGCTTTTTATTCAGGGTATTTTCTGCTGGGCTATTTTCTGGAGCATCGCTGGAAGAAAAAAATTCCAAGCCGGTGGTTGCTGCTGACACTGCTGGGCAGCATCGCTGTTTTTACTCTGCTCGGACAGATGGATGCCATTCAGAAAGGACAGCCCGCAGGTATTTTTTATGGGTATTTTTGCCTTCCGGTTTGTCTGGAGGCAATATGCCTGTTTTTACTGTTTAAAAATATCGGAGCAGAAAGAGTACAGGGAAGGTGGTCAGGGACAGTTGCCTTTGTTTCAAAAGCCACCATGGGAATCTACCTGCTTCATCCGTTTGTTTTGGAACGTCTGGATCGTGTCGGAATCAACAGCTTGACTTGGAATACCTGGTGTGCAGTTCCGTTGGTTACCCTTTTGACTTTCTCAGTTTGTCTTGGAATCAGCACAGTTCTGTTGAAGCTTCCACTTGTAAAAAAGATGCTGTGATTAAAAGGTTAAATCAGATCAACCGACGAATTTTCCAGCACGTTGGGAAGAAGCGTGTAGAGGTTGCATCTGCACAGCCGGTCAAAGTGCTGTTTTAGCTGCAAAAAAGCACTCCATTTTTCGAGAGAAAGATCGTTGATCCCGTGGCGCAGCGCCACATCCACCAGCCTTTTTTCCAGGATGCAGGCTCCGCTCGGCAGTGAAAGAGCATCGCACAGCTGAATCAGCCGGTCGTAGTTGTCATACGAGCAGCTGTCCAGAAAGCGCTGCAAAAAGGCAAGCTGCTGCTCAGAGCAGTCAAAGCTTCCCTGAAAGGCGCGGATGTTCTTGAGCGGGAAGGAGTGGGTCAGACAAATGCGGGCGATCGTTGGCTGACCAAGTTCATTCATCCGGTCATACCCGTCAAAGATGTGGCGGATTCCACTGACACCGGCAGCTCGTCCGATGTCATGCAGCAATCCCATCGTGTAGGCGGTGTCCGGGTCGATGCAGTCAGTGTGCTCGGCAATCCGTCGGGCGTTTTCTGCTACCGAACGGCTGTGTTCGACCCATGGACCGGGATTTTTCTGATAAGCGGTCTGTAGTTGTTCGTTTGCCTGTTGGATGGTGAGCATTTGGAGCAACTCCTTTCTTCTAAAAACGGAAAAGGGTCTTTTTAGAACAATCGCGCAAGGGAAAACCCTTGCGCGAAAGGAAGTTATCTTAATTTACAGCCGTTCGGGATAGAGTCGTCCACAAAGATGACACGAACGGTTTTTTCATCGAGGTCGGTTGCCAGAATCATGCCGTAGGATTCCTCGCCGCACAGCTTGGCAGGCTTGAGGTTTGCAACGACAATCACCTTTTTACCGATCAGGTCCTCCGGTTTGTACCAGGGAGCGATGCCGGAAACGACCTGTCTGCCGCCTTCAAAGCCGTCGTCCAGCTGGAGCTTGAGCAGCTTCTTTGCACGCTTGATTGGCTCGCAGGATTTGACCTGTGCGACCCGCAGATCAATTTTACCAAACTGCTCAATGTCGGTCAGTTCAGCGACACCTTCATATTTTGGCAGCTGTGGGTGAGCGGCTGCCTGCTGGGCTGCCAGCTCTTCCAGCTCCTTCTGCATATCAATGCGAGGGAAGAGGGTTGCGCCCTTGTGTACGGTCACATCCTTTGGCAGAACGCCGTATCTGCCGGCATTTTCATAGGAAACATCTTCTGCACAAGCGCCGATCTGCTGTGCAATCTTCTCTGCACTTTCCGGCATGAACGGAGTGAGCAGGGCAGCGGACACACGCAGCGACTCCAGCAGATTGTACAGTACGCAGGCTAAGCGGGCTTTCTGGCTTTCATCCTTGCCCAGCGCCCACGGAGCGGTTTCGTCGATATATTTGTTGGTACGGGAGATGACCTTGAACACCTCTGCCAGCGCATTCTGGAAGGCGTAGTGCTCCATCTGCTCCTCATATTTTTCACGCAGGGAGGAAATCATGCCGACCAGTTCTTCGTCGATTGGGTCAGCCTGATGTTCGGCAGGCAGGGTGCCGCCGAAGTATTTTTCCACCATCGAAACCGAGCGGGAGAGCAGGTTGCCCAAATCGTTTGCAAGGTCGATATTGATGCGGCTGATGAGCGCCTCGTTGGAGAAGTTGCCGTCCGAGCCGAATGGGAATTCCCGCAGCAGGAAGTAGCGCAGCGCATCCACGCCGTAGCGTTCTGCCAGCACATACGGGTCCACCACGTTGCCCTTGGATTTGCTCATCTTGCCGCCGTCCAGCAGCAGCCAGCCGTGACCATAGACGTGTTTTGGCAGCGGCAGGTCGAGCGCCATCAGGATAGCAGGCCAGATGATGGAGTGGAAGCGAACGATCTCCTTGCCGACAAAGTGGACATCTGCCGGCCAGAATTTATCGAAATCGTGGTAGCGGTCGTTCTCATAGCCCAGCGCGTTGATGTAGTTGGAAAGTGCGTCGATCCAAACATATACGACGTGTCCCGGGTCAAAATCGACCGGTACACCCCAACTGAAGGAAGTACGGGAAACGCACAGGTCCTCCAGACCGGGTTTGATGAAGTTATTGATCATCTCGTTGACGCGGCTGCGTGGCTGCAAAAAGTCGGTGTTTTCCAGCAGGTCTTGGATGCGGTCAGCATACTTGGAAAGACGGAAGAAGTAAGCCTCTTCCTCGGCGTCTACGACCGGGCGTCCGCAGTCCGGGCATTTGCCGTCCACCAGCTGGGTCTCGGTCCAGAAGGATTCGCAGGGCTTGCAGTATTTGCCGACATACTTGCCTTTGTAGATGTCTCCTTTTTCATACAGCTTTTTGAAGATTTTCTGTACCGAAAGTTCGTGGTAGTCATCGGTGGTGCGGATGAAGCGGTCGTTGGAAATGTTCATCAGCTTCCACAAATCCAAAACGCCGCGTGGACCCTCGACGATGTTGTCTACAAACTGTTTAGGGGTGACACCGGCTTCCTTTGCCTTGTCCTCGATTTTCTGACCGTGCTCGTCAGTGCCGGTCAGGAACATAACATCATAGCCCTGCAAGCGTTTGTAGCGAGCCATTGTGTCGGTGGCTACAGTGCAGTAGGTGTGACCGATGTGCAGTTTATCCGATGGATAATAGATCGGCGTGGTGATATAAAATGGTTTTTTCTGATTTTCGTCCATATCGTTTTGTCCTCCTGTCTATCAATACCGCAATGGTAAATCATAAAATAAAGATACACGACAAAATTATAGCATCATTTGTTCTTAAACTCAATGCCCTGTCCCCAATTCCTTGTAAATGAAAAAGGAATTGGGAACAGGGCATTGAGTATTTTCGTTTTGGACTCTCCTGTCAAAGCGGATTGTGGGCGTTTGCCGAACAAAAGGATGCACAGGGATGTCAAGCGGTTTACTCGATATTGGAAAACTCCCGCCTTATTCGATTCTGACCTTCACAGGACCCACGCGCAAGTTTCCGGCACCCTCCACCGTGTACCATCTGTCGGCTGGTAATTGGATGGTTTGGGATACCCCATGCGTGATATATCCGATGAGATACTCCTCGCCGGTTTCTGTGTCTGTAAACACGACGTCGGTATCACAATCACCGCTGACCTTTACGGTTTGGAACAAGGGCTGTATCTGCTCGTTTTTTTTCTCTTCGCTGCCGGAGAGGGTGAAGGTGTGCGCCCTTTGGAAAGCGGTCCAGGAAAGGATGCTGCCAAGCAGAAGGAGAGCAGTCAACAGGAGCCACCATTTCTTTTTCATCAGAACACCTCCATTTTATTGTGCTGCCTTTATTATACAGAATCTTTCTGCGGGGGAAAAGTACGGAGCAAAATTTTTATAAAATCGTTACCAATATTTCATCTCACCAATTTAAAAAGAAAGCATAGGATAGAGGGAAACCGTTTCATACACGTTTAAGAATGGAAAGGAGCCGCTGTTATGAATTTAAAAAACTATCAGATTACCGTAGGAGAGGTGCTGCAAAATCCACAGGCAAAGGCGATGCTGCAAAAGGAGCTGCCTATGGTGATGCGTCACCCGATGCTGCCGATGGCAAATGCCATTCCTTTAAAGGATGTTATCCATTATGCGGGCGGCTATGTGTCCCAAAGAAAGATGCAGAATATCCTCGACCAGCTGTCCAGGCTGTAAGGTTTTCTGTCAGAATTTGCCGATAAAAAAGGAAGGTTCAAGATAACCAAAGAACATTTATCGGCGATTTGTGCAGTAAATGATAAAAAATGATGGAAAATCTGCCAAGATGGGCTTTTAAAATGGTGAAAAATGGTGTAAAATAAAAGGAAGAAATCAGAAAAAACTTTCAACTACTTGGATGAAGGGGTGTGCGGGATGTCCTTCAATGCGTTTGTGGGTGGTGTGCAGCCGGGCGGATTGACCAATGATTTTGAAGTCAAGCTGCTGGTGTGCTATCTGCTGGACAGCCTCAAACAGCCGCTGTTGTTTGAGCAGCTGGGTGAAATCTTTCAGAACACCGGCTTGGTGAATTATTTTGAATTTGTGGAAGCGGTCAGCGAATTGGAGCGCACCGGGCAGCTGACCAGCTCGATACAGGATGGACAGCAGCAGCTTGCTTTGACCGAAAACGGTACTGTTACCGCACAGACTTTTTATAAGACGATTCCAAAAAGCGCTCGAGAGAAGGCTTTGGAAGAGGCAAAGCGCCTGATGGAAATCCAACGGTGCATGGACAAGGTGGAAATCACCTTTGCTCCGGCAACGGACGGATGGACATTGCGGGTGGTGCTGCGGGACATCGGCTCTGACCTGTTGGATATGAGCGTCTTTCTGCCCACCGAAGGCGAGTGCCTGCGGGTAAAACAGCAGATTGAAAGTGACCCGACTTCCTTTTATTCCCGCGTGCTGGGACTGCTGATGCAGGAATGATTGTTATAAAGATAGTAGAAAGCCGACCGCACAGATTGTTGCGGTCGGCTTTGTTTGTTGTTTTACAAAGGATGACAGGGGATTATTCTTCACCTTCGGCAGGCTTGGCAGTTTCATCGGTTTGACCTTCGGCAGATTCAGACGTTTCACTACCTTCGGTAGGTGTGGTTGATTCACCGTCTTTGTTTTCGACAGGTTCGGTGGTTTCAGCATCTTTGCCGGTGGTAGGTTCAGTGGTTTGGGTCTGTGCCGGTGTGGTTTCACTTGGAGCTGCTCCAGCATTAACAACTTCCAATGCTTTTTTCAGCTGTGGGTCGGTATTTTCATCAAGGGTATCAAAAATGGCCTGCTGTTCTTCAGTCAGTGCGACCTCGTAATCCGGTTTGATTCCCACGCCATCGTAGTTTGCACTCTTAGGCGGATTGTACTGGGCGATGGTGATGCGGATGGCAGAGCCGTCCTTGAGCGAGTGGGTAACCTGCATAACGCCCTTGCCGTAGGTGTTGGTGCCCACCGATTTTGCAACATTGTAGTCGCGCAGTGCCTGGGTGAACAGCTCGGCAGCACTGGCAGTGTTTTCGTTGGTCAAAACTGCCATCGGCAGATCAATGCAGTTGGCATCGGAGTTGCCCAGCACCTCGGTGGAGCCATCACGGTAGGTTGCAGTGGCAATGACCCCTTCCGGCAAAAGCATATCCAGCATTTTGATGGCAGGGTCCACAAGACCGCCGGTGTTGTTGCGCAAATCGAAGATGAGCGACTGTGCACCCTGGTTGCCGACCAGATTTTCCAGTGCCTTTTTGAACTGGTCATAAGTATTCTCGTTGAAGTCGGTGATTTTGACATAACCGGTGGTGCCAATCATATGGGAATAGATGGTTGGGGTCACAACGACCCGTCGGGTGATTTCGGCAATCTCACGGTCTTTGTTGTCGCTGCGGACAGTCAGGCTGAGCTTGGTGCCTGCTTGTCCGCCGATTTCGGTGATAGCACTTTCATAGGTGTCGGCGGTAACGTCGATGTCGTTGACTTTGACAATCAGGTCGCCGGCTTTGATCTGAGCATCCTCTGCCGGAGAGTCGGGATAGACCTCGTTGACCTGAATAAAGCCGCTTTCACTTTTAGAAGCGCGGATGCCGATGCCAACCAGCTTGCCTGCATCCTCCTGCTGGCGTTTGGCGTAGTCAGAGGCGGAATAGTAGGCGGCATAGCGGTCAGAGAGTCCGGCGATATATCCGACGGAAAGATAGTCATTCAGATTATTTTCGTCGATGGTGCCATAGTAATTTTTGCGGACATAGCTGTCTATCTCCGCCAGCTTATCATACATTGCTTCCCGCTCGGAAATGTTGGTAACAGTGGTGGAAAAGGTTTGGCGGGAAAAAATCATCGTAATGGAAAAGGTGACGGCTGTGACGATGAGCATGAGCGCAAGAGCTGCGCCAAGAGAGATTTTTTTATTCATAGCAAGAACTCCTACCTGTAAAATTAAGAAACTCAAAGGTATAAATATGATAACCTATTTATTTTACCACAGAATTTTGTATTTTAAAACAGTCTGTAAAGGATTTTGTAAAAAAATGCAGACCGTCTCCTTTTGCAGGTTGCGAAAAGAAGGAAAAAGCGATATAATAAAAAGAAAGAAAATACCCTTTTGTCAATTTCAATCGGGAGGGAAACGATATGATGAAAAAAGCATGGCAGGAAAAAAACTTTTCCGTACTGGCAGCGGTAACTGCCACCGCAGCAACTGCGGCAATGATTGCACTGCTTTGTGCAAAATCGGTGCGGGTGCTGTTTAAAATGGACAAGGCTTTGAGCATTTATATCCGGCAAAACGATCCGCGCAGACAGAAAAAGCAGGACGAAGATGAGGAAATTGTTGGCATTTAATAGACCGGCGGATCGCAGGGGTCATCGCTTCTTTACAGAAGAACCTTATACAAAATAACTAAAAAAAAGTAAAATTTCCGTTGAGGTTTGACGGATGGACAGTAGACTTTTCCAAAAGAATTGGGTATACTGTTCTGTAAAGAAATCCAATGCAGATTTATTTGCTGCAAAGGAGGACCATTACCAACGATCCTGAAAGCAAATCCTTTAAGACGGTCCCGTGAGGCTGGCAAGGTAGTTTGATGGAAGTAGCCATTTTCCAAAGTAAGGCAGAAGAAAAAACTTTGGGGAGCCGAACTGTGATTCGGAAAGGGAAAGCATGGGGATAAAATGATCCGAAAAACGCTTTCCTTTGTGAATTGGTGAACAATCAGCTGTCTGCTGTCCGTAAGGGCGCAGGCAGCTTTTTTTATTGCCTTAGGCAAGGCGGAAAAACAGTGTGGGGAGGATGGATATGCTGGTCGAAAAGACCCAGATCATGGACCAGAAGGCGATGTCGCGGGCAATCACCCGCATCTCCTTTGAAATCATCGAGCGCAACAAGGGCGCGGGGAATCTTTGTATTGTCGGTATCGTGACCCGCGGCGCACAGCTGGCACAGCGGGTGGCAAAGCGCATTTATGAGCTGGAGGGTACTCAGGTGGAGGTCGGGGTGCTGGACGTCACTGCTTACCGCGATGACAAACGCCAGGACCAGCCCGCACAGGACCGAACCTGTCTGCCTTTTTCGGTGGAGGGAAAACAGATCATCCTGGTGGACGATGTCATCTACACCGGCAGGACGGTGCGGGCAGCAATGGATGCCATCCTCCAACGCGGCAGGGCGCGCAGCATTCAGCTGGCGGCGCTGATTGACCGAGGACACCGGGAACTGCCGATTCGAGCGGATTATGTGGGAAAGAATCTGCCGACCTCGCGGGATGAATTTGTCAAGGTGATGGTTGCCGAGCACGACGGCGAAGACCAGGTGGTCATCTGCGAGGAAAGAGTGCAGGAATCGATATGAGCGATAAGAGGGGATGTTGTAAGTGGAAAAATTACTGATTACAAACGCAAGGGTCATCGACCCATCCTGCCAGCCGGCGATGGACTTTGTCGGGGACATCCTGATCGAAGGGGAGCGCATTGCAAAGGTAGGTGCTCATTTAAAAGACAGCCCGATTGCACAGGATGCAAAGCTGCTGGATGCCGGCGGACTGTGTGCCGCTCCCGGCTTTCTGGACATCCATGTCCATCTGCGTGACCCGGGATTTACCCATAAGGAGGACATCCTGACCGGATGTCGGGCAGCTGCGGCAGGCGGTGTGACCGGTGTCTGCTGTATGCCGAACACAAAACCCGTTACCGATTGCCCGGAGGTGCTCTCTTATATTCTGGAGCGTGCAAAACAGGCGGATGCAAGGGTTTACCCCATCGCTTCCATCACCACCGGAATGAAGGGTGAACAACTCAACGACATTGCAGCGCTGCACGCAGCGGGCGCTGTGGCAGTCAGCGATGACGGACGTCCGGTGGAAAACGGCGGTATGATGCTCAAAGCGCTCCGTCGGGCATACGACGCAGGGGTGCCGGTCATCAGCCATTGTGAAGACCTGACCATCATCGATGGCGGCATCATCAACGAGGGAGAGGTTTCCCGCCGCTTGGGTGTCAAGGGAATGGACCGCGCCAGCGAGGACAGCATCACCGCGCGGGAAATCGTGCTGGCAGAAAGCTCCGGTACCGCCATCCACATCGCCCATGTCAGCACAAAAGGTTCGGTACAGCTGATTCGGGAGGCGAAAGCCAGAGGAGTCAAGGTGACCTGCGAAACCGCTCCGCACTATATGATGATGACCGACCGGCTGCTGGAAAGCAGGGATGCAAACTTCCGCATGAACCCGCCGCTGCGCGAGGAAGAGGACTGCCAGGCGGTCATCGAAGGAATTTTTGATGGAACCATCGACGCCATCGTTACCGACCATGCTCCGCACGCCGCAGAAGAAAAGGAAGATTTTTTAAAGGCGCCAAACGGCATCGTCGGACTGGAAACCAGCTTTGCCGCTGCCTGCACCGTCCTGGTGCATCAGCAGGGCATGGGTCTGCTGGAGCTGGTGCGCCTGATGAGCACCAACCCTGCCAACCTGCTGCGCCTGCCGGGAGGAACCCTGCGGGAAGGCAGTCTTGCGGACATCGTGCTGTTTGACCCGAACCTGGAGTGGACGGTGGATGCACAGCAGCTGCACAGCAAGAGCCGCAACACCCCATTTGATAAAATGAAGTTGACCGGCAGGGTGGTCAAGACCATCCTGGGCGGTAAAGTGGTATATGAACTGTAAAATCAACTGCAAGAGAAGATAAGACGGAGGAAGCAAAAGATGAAAAGATTGATTGAGAAGATTGCACAGATGCAGAACCCAAGCGTAGTGGGACTGGATTCGCTGCTCGACTATATCCCGCAGCACATCAAGGACGAAAAGTTTGAGCAGTACGGCGACAGCTTTGATGCGGCAGCACAGGCAATCCTGGAGTACAACAAAGCCATCATCGACGCTATCTGCGACATCGTTCCGGCTATCAAGCCACAGGCAGCTTACTATGAGCTGTACAGCTGGCAGGGAATGTGGGCACTGTCCGAAACCGTTCGCTATGCACAGAGCAAGGGCATGATCGTCATCATGGACGGCAAGCGCAACGACATCGGTTCGACCATGCAGGCGTATGCCAAGGCGCATCTGGGCACCACCGCTCTGCGCGACCAGCAGCAGGCTGCCTTCGGTTCGGATATGCTGACCGTCAACGGCTATCTCGGCTCGGACGGTATCGAACCGCTGCTGCCAATCTGCGACGAGAAGGACAAGGGCATCTTTGTACTGGTGAAAACCTCCAATCCTTCCTCCGGCGAGCTTCAGGACCAGAAGATCGGTGACAAGACCATCTATGAGACGATGGGCGCTATGTGTGAAAGCTGGGGAGAAAAGACCGAGAATCATTACGGCTATTCCCGCGTCGGCGCAGTAGTAGGCGCGACCTATCCGCAGCAGCTGGAGGAGATGCGTCAGAAGATGCCGCACACCTTCTTCCTGGTGCCGGGCTACGGCGCACAGGGCGGCGGAGCCAAGGACGTAGCGGGCGCATTTGACAAAAACGGTCTGGGCGCTGTGGTCAACTCCTCCCGTGCCATCCTGACCGCATGGAAAAAAGCGGGCACCGACGGCAAGGATTTTGCACAGCAGGCAAGAGCGGCTGCCATCACCATGAGAGAGGACATCATGGGCGTGGTAGGAAAAATCAGCCTGTAAAATTTTTTGCTGAACAAATAACTTTTCAATAGAAAACCAAGACAAAGGATATGGAGGTTTTAAGCGTATGGATATTTTTAACAACGCGCAGAAAGCGTGGCTGCTGCTTGAGGACGGAACGCTGTATGAGGGCTATGGACTGGGCTGTGCCGAGGACACCGTCGGCGAGCTGGTGTTCAACACCAGCGTGGTAGGCTATCAGGAGATTTTGACCGACCCGGCAAACGCCAACAATATCGTTGTGGAAACTTTCCCGCTGACCGGCAACTACGGCGTCAACCGCGAGCATGACCTGCACGACAGCATCACTGCAAAGGGTTGGGTAGTGCGTGAATGGTGCGCACAGCCATCCAACTTCCGCTGCGAGGGCAGGATCGACGAATATCTGGAGCAGAAAAAAATCAGTGCCATCTTTGATCTGGACACCCGCGCCATCACCAGAAAGCTGCGCGACGGCGGGGTGCAGAATGCGCTGATTACCAGAAAAGACCCGACAGGCAATATCGCCCAGCTGACCGAGCAGCTGAAAAACCATCAGAAACCCATGCCGGCATGGGTCGATTACAAGGAAACCTTCACCTTTGAAAAGCTGGATGCAAAATATAACATCACCATGGTAAACTATGGGATTCGTAAAGACGTCATCGCTGCTTTGATGGCAAGAGGCTGCCGCGTGACGGTCGTTCCGTCCTGCTGCACCGAAAAGCAGGTGCTGGACACCCAACCGGATGCAGTCGTTCTGTGCGGCGGCGCAGGTCTGGAGGAGCTGCGCACCAGCTACGACCAGCAGGAAAATGCAATCGACGCTGCACAGGAAACGGTTGCTGCCCTGATGAAGAGCGGTGTGCCGATGCTGGGCATCGACCTGGGACATCAGCTGATGGCACTGGCAATGGAGGGCAGCGTGGAGAAGATGCACTGCGGTCACCGCGGAGCAAACTGCCCGGTCACCGAACTTGCCAGCGGCAGGACCTTTATCACCTCCCAGAACCACGGCTACATCGTCAAGGACGTTCCGGCGTGCGCTGTGGTCAGCCACCTCAATTCCAACGACAAGACCTGTGAAGGACTGGAATACCCGCAGATGAAAGCACTCTCGGTGCAGTTTATCCCGGAATCGGAAATCGGCATGAAAAACTTCGACGGAATCTATGAGAGATTTCTTTCGATGATTAAATAGTTTGTTGTGGGAACAGAAATTTTGGATTCGTTTTTAAGAAAGGTTGATAGCTATGCCGTTAAGACAGGATATTAAAAAAGTACTGGTCATCGGTTCCGGTCCGATCATCATCGGTCAGGCAGCCGAGTTTGACTACGCAGGCACCCAGGCGTGCCGCGCCCTCAAGGAGGAGGGTCTGGAGGTTGTTCTGATCAACTCCAACCCGGCTACCATCATGACCGATAAAGCGATGGCAGACCATGTATACATCGAGCCGCTGAACATCGATGTGGTCAAAAGGGTCATCGAGCTGGAAAAACCGGACAGCGTGCTGTCCACTTTGGGCGGTCAGACCGGTCTGACCTTCTCGATGCAGCTGGCAAAAGAAGGCTTTTTGGAAGAGCATAATGTAAAGCTGTTGGGCGCTAATCCGCTGACCATCGACAAGGCAGAGGACCGCCAGATGTTTAAAGACACCATGGAAAAGATTGGGGAGCCATGTATCCCGTCCAAGGTTGTCAACACCGTGGAGGATGGTCTTGCCTTCATCGAAAAGATTCAGTACCCGGTCATCATCCGTCCGGCGTTCACCATGGGCGGTACCGGCGGCGGTATCGCATACAATGAGGCAGAGTTCCGCGAGATTGCAGGCAACGGTCTGCGTCTGTCTCCAATTACCCAGATTCTGGTAGAGAAGTGCATCTCCGGCTGGAAAGAGATCGAATTTGAGGTCATCCGTGACTCTAAAGGCAACATCATCACCGTCTGCTCGATGGAAAACGTGGACCCGGTCGGCGTACACACCGGCGACTCGATCGTCGTTGCACCGGCAGTCACCCTTTCTCCGGCAGAATTTTCCATGCTGCGCAAGGCTGCTCTGAACATCGTGGAGGAGCTGGGTGTAGAAGGCGGCTGTAACTGTCAGTTTGCCCTGCATCCAACCTCGATGGACTATGCTGTAATCGAGGTAAACCCGCGTGTATCCCGTTCCTCGGCTCTGGCTTCCAAAGCGACCGGCTACCCGATTGCAAAGGTTGCTACCAAAATTGCCATCGGCTACACCCTGGATGAAATCATCAACGCCGTCACCGGCAACACCTACGCCTGCTTCGAGCCTTCGGTGGATTACCTGGTTGTCAAGTTCCCGAAATGGCCATTCGATAAATTCGTATACGCAAAACGCACCCTGGGCACCCAGATGATGGCAACCGGCGAGGTCATGTCCATCGGCACCTGCTTTGAAAGCGCTATGATGAAGGCGGTCCGCTCGGTAGAGCTGGGACTGGACAGCTTCAACCTGCCCAAATTTGCAGACAAGACCAAGGAAGAGCTGCTTGAGCTGCTGCACAACTGCGACGACGAGAGAATCTTCTGCGTCTATGAAGCGCTCAAGAAGGGCATCACACCGGAGGAGATCCATGCTATCACCATGATCGACTGCTGGTTTATCAACAAGCTGGACAACCTGAGAAAAACCGAAGCGGAGCTGGCAAGCTGCACCGAGCTCAGTGAGCAGCTGTACCTGCGTGCAAAGAAGTACGGCTATCTGGACAGCACCATCGAGCGTTTCTCCGGCAAGAAGGTAGAGCATCACAGAAAAGGCGTTTACAAGATGGTAGACACCTGCGCTGCGGAATATAAGGCACAGACCCCATACTTCTACTCGACCTACGACGAGGAGAACGAGGCAGAGGAATTCATCAACGAGCACAACTCGGAGAAGAAGAAAATTCTGGTATTCGGCTCCGGTCCAATCCGTATCGGTCAGGGTATCGAGTTTGACTACTGCTCGGTACACTGCGTATGGGCGCTGAAAAAGCTGGGCTACGAGGCTGCGATTGCCAACAACAACCCGGAAACCGTTTCCACCGACTTTGATACCGCTGACCGTCTGTACTTTGACCCGCTGACCCCGGAGGACGTGGACAACGTGCTGGAAAGCGAAAAACCATGGGGTGTTGTCGTACAGTTCGGCGGACAGACCGCTATCAAGCTGACCAACTACCTCTCGAAGAAGGGTGTTCGCATCCTGGGAACCAGCGCAGACTCGATCGACGAGGCGGAGGACCGCGAACGTTTTGACGAGCTGCTGGGCAGACTGGGTATCCCGCGTCCAAAGGGTGAAACCGTTCTGACCAAGGAAGAAGCCGTCACCGCTGCAAACAAGCTGGGCTTCCCGGTCCTGCTGCGTCCATCCTATGTACTGGGCGGACAGAACATGATCATCGCTCACAACACCGCAGAGGTGGAGGAGTACATGGACATCATCACCACCCACATGAAGGACAACCTGGTGCTGATTGATAAATACATGATGGGTAAAGAGGTCGAGGTAGATGCCATCTGCGACGGCGAGGACTACCTGATCCCGGGTATCATGGAGCACATCGAGCGCGCAGGTATCCACTCGGGCGACTCCATCTCGGTTTATCCGGCACAGACCCTGTCCCAGCGCTTAAAACGCACCATCATCGACTACACCGGTCGTCTGGCTCGTGCGCTCAAAGTTGTCGGTCTGGTCAATATCCAGTATGTCATCTACAACGATGAGGTCTATGTCATCGAGGTCAACCCACGTTCCTCCCGTACCATCCCATACATCAGCAAGGTTACCGGCGTGCCGATGGTAGAGATTGCTACCCGCATGATGTTTGGCGAAAAGCTGCGCGACCAGGGCTACGGCATCGGTCTGTACCCGGATGCAGAGTATGTGGCAGTCAAGGTTCCGGTATTCAGCTTTGAAAAGCTGCACGACGTAGATACCCTGCTCGGTCCAGAGATGAAGTCCACCGGTGAGGTTCTGGGTATTGCAAGAACCTTTGACGAAGCGCTGTACAAAGGTCTGCTGGCAGCAGGCTACAAGATGAAGCACGAAGGCGGCGTACTGGTCACCGTGCGCGATACCGACAAGCAGGAGGTCGTGCCGATTGTTGAAAAATACGAGAAGCTGGGCTTCAAGATTTATGCGACCGCAGGCACCGCGCTGACACTCAACCAGAACATGATTGCAGCCAACACCATCCGCAAGATTGAAGAGGAAGAGCCAAACATCATGACCCTGTTCGATGAGAACAAGATTGATTATATCATCACCACCTCCAAGAAAGGCAGAAAGCCGCAGCGCCACTCGGTACAGATGCGCCGTCGTGCAGTCGAGCGTTCGATTGTTACCATGACCGCGCTGGATACTGCAAACGCACTGGCAAACTCCCTGATGACCAACCGCTCGGTCAACGACATCGAGCTGGTGGACATCACAACCATCTAAAGAACACCTGCAAAAAACCCGCCGCTGATTTTTTCAGCGGCGGGTTTGCTTTTTCAGAAAAATTTTATTTTTTTGAAGTATTTGACATAGATTTTCCGTTTTATCCGATGAAAATGTCTGCGGACAAAAAAGAAAAAAGCGGTTTCTTTTCTATTTATGTATGGGCTGTGGATAAAGTATGAACAGCAACAAATTAGCACAATGAAACGAAAATCGGTGCAAAAAAAATCGTTCTCTTTATGAATAGTAACAGAAAAGCAACTGTGTTATAGTTATTAAAAAAGGATATGAGATGCTTGACTTTTGCTCAAAAAGTTGGTATCATTGTATTAGGCAAGTAATACAATAGGAATCCAAAAGGAGTCTTGAGTATGACAAAGAAAAAGAAAATTCTTTCCATCACCTGCGGTGTGTTGGCTGTCGTAGTGGTCGGCAGCTACTTTGCACTCAACCGCAACAACGCAGTGCAGGCGATGGTGTCCACCGAAACCTTACAGCAGATGGATTTGCAGAACACCGTCAGCCTGAGCGGTGTGGTGGAAAGCCAGTCGGGTAGAAAGGTCTACTCCACCCTGAGCTATCTGGTGGAGCAGGTCAACGTGCAGGTCGGCGACGTGGTGCAGCAGGGGGACGTGCTGGCACAGCTGAAAACCGACGATTTGCAGATGGACATCGCCCAGCAGCAGGCGGCGGTGAACGCCAGCAAAAACCAGTCGGCGCACCAAATCGAGGTCAGCCGCAAGGCGTATGAAAATGCAAAGGAAAACTATGAAAACGGGCTGGACTCCGGCGCGCTTTCTGCCGAGCAGGGTGTGACCAGCGCAGAATACAGCGTGGAGCAGGCACAGCAGCAGCTCAAAGCGGCAAAGGCGGCAGTGTATGACGCAAAGGAAAACTACCGTGTCACCCGCGACCAGTTGGAAGGCAACATCACCGACGCCGAGGAGGCGCTGCGGGATGCCGAGGAGGCGCTGGGCGATGCACAGGCTGCCTATAACGATGCGGTAGCGGGACAGGAGTCTGCAAAGAAAGAAGCAGCAGCTTTGTTTGAGCAAAAAACAGCTGATTACAAAAAAGCAGCGGAAGAATGGGCGCATCTGGAAGGTACCTATCTGGCAGACATTGAAACAGAAAAGGTAAATGTGAAGGATGCAAAGGATGCGCTGGACAACAAATATCCGACTCCTCCAAAAGAAGGAGAGGATGGGTACGCAGACTATATCGCTTCAGACGAATTTAAAGCCTATCAAGAGAGCGAAGGAAAGCTTCGTACAGCGCGAGAAACTTATGTTCAGCAAAAATCGAACTTCCAAAACATCCAACAGGTCTATAATCAGGCACAAACAGACTATCAAAACCAGTTGGCTTCCATCGCCTCTTCGGCAAGCGGTGCGATGAGCGGTGTGGCTTCGGCACAGAGCGGCGTGGCAGCAGCGGAAGCGCAGCTGGATGCGGCGCAGGATGCCCGCAACGGCGCAAGCATGGCACAGCTGGAGCAGGGTGTGGACAGCGCCAAAAGAGGTGTAGACAGCGCCCAGCTGCAAAAGGAGATTGCACAGAATCAGGTGAGCAACGCCAAGGACCAGCGCGAAGCCTCCAACAACGCCATCGAGCAGCAGATTGACAGCCTCAAGGACAGCCTGGTCGGCAGCCAGATTGCAGCACAGTCCACCCAATCGCAGGAAATTGCCATCCAAAAGATGCAGAACACGCTGGAGGATGCCACCATCACCGCACCGGTATCCGGCGTTGTGACAGCCGTCTACGCCAAGGTGGGCGAGCCGGGCAACGGGCTGCTGTTTGTGGTGGAGGACACCCAGTCGCTGAAAATCAACACCAAAATCAAAGAGTACGATGTTGCCAACATCCGGGAAGGAATGCCGGTGGTCATCAAATCGGATGCAACCGGCGACCAGGAGATTTCCGGCACCGTCACCTACATCGCACCGGCTGCCGTTAAGACCGAAGCGGGCAACACCCAGACCGGCGGCAACGATTCCAACGTGGAATTTGAAGCAGAGGTGCAGGTCAACGACCCGAACTGCGGACTGCGCATCGGTATGAACACCCGTCTGACCGTGCTGCTGGAAGAAAAGCAGGATGTCTTTGGCGTACCGTATGATGCGGTGGTCGAAAAGGCGGACGGCTCCACTGTGGTCTATGCGGCGGTCGAGCAGCAGAACAGCGGCAAAAACAGCTCCTATGTAGTGACCGAGATTCCGGTGACTACCGGACTTGAGACCGACTTTTACATCGAAATTTCCGGCGGAGAAGTGACCCCGGGCATGGCAGTCATCAGCAATCCGCAGAGTGTGACCCCGGGCATGGAGGTCACCCCGGATTTTGTTGCCAACGGCACAACCCAGCCGACGGTAGGACTTTCTTAATCAGAGTGGGGTGGAACGACCAATGGCAAAAACAATCATTGACATGAAGGGCATCGTCAAAAAGTTTTATATCGGTCAGCCAAACGAGCTGACCATCCTCAAGGGAATTGATTTGACGGTGGAGGAAGGGGAGTTCCTCTCCATCGTCGGTCAGTCCGGTTCGGGCAAATCCACCCTGATGAACATCATCGGTGCGCTGGACCGCCCGACCGAAGGGGAATATCTGCTGGATGACATCGCCATCGACCAGGCGGGCGACGGACAGCTGTCGAGCATCCGCAACGAAAAGATTGGCTTTGTTTTCCAGACCTTCAATTTGATTCCCCGCACCTCCGCACTAAAAAATGTCGAGCTGCCGATGCTGTATGCCGGTATGCCGCGCTCCAAGCGGACCGCACGGGCAAAGCAGCTGCTGGGCATGGTGCAGATGGAAGAGCGAATGGACCATATGCCCAATGAGCTTTCGGGTGGACAGAAGCAGAGGGTGGCAATCGCGCGGGCGATGGCAAACGACCCTGCCATTATCCTTGCCGACGAGCCGACCGGCGCACTGGATTCCTCCACAGGTCGTCTGGTGATGGATTTGTTCCACAAGCTGCACCGGGAGCAGGGCAAGACCATCGTCCTGATTACCCACAACCAGGAGCTGGCGGAGGAAACACAGCGCATCGTCACCATCCGCGACGGACAGGTGGTGGATGTGCGCGCGGGCAGTCAGGTGCTGCCTGAGGAAAGCATCTACTGTCACGGCAGTTCTGCCGCGGCAGGTGAGGGAGGCAGCGTATGACACAGCTTTATGAAAATATCCTGCTTGCCATTTCCGGTCTGCGGGCAAACAAGATGCGCGCCCTGCTGACCATGCTGGGCATCATCATCGGCATCGGTTCGGTCATCGGCATCGTCATGGTGGGCGACTCGATGACCAACTCGATGACCTCCTCTTTGCAGGAGATGGGAGCCAACACCGTTCAAATCAGCTTGCAGCAGAGGGAATCGGAAAACGGCACCAGCTACTCGGTCTATATGGACGAGGAGGACTACATCAACGATGAGATGATCGAAGCCTTTTTGCAGGATTATGGGGATGTAGTGGAATCGGTCAGCCTGCAGGAAATCATGGGAAGCGGCAGAGTGACCGAAGGACATCGCTATGCAAATGTTTCCATCAGCGGTGTCAACAGCGGGTATCAGAGCGCAAACCACCTGACCATGCTGGGCGGTCGCTTTATTGGAGATAAGGACAACAAAGGCGTCAAAAACGTAGCGGTGGTTTCCGACCGTCTGGTCAACAATATGTTCGGACAGGGACAAAATCCGCTGGGCAAGGAGATCAAGGTCAACTGCGGCAAGGAGCAGTACACCTTCACCATCATCGGTGTCTATCAATATGAGCAGAATGCGATGATGGCAATGATGGGAGCAGCCTCCTCCGATGCAGACATCACCACCGACCTGTTCATCCCGATCCAGACCGAGTGGAAGCTGACCGGTACCATCGAAGGTTATTACTACATCAATGTAATGACCAAACAGGGGACCGATTCCCGCGCGCTGGCACAGGATTTTCAGGATTATTTTAACCGCTTTTACACCCGCAACCAGGATTTTCAGATTATGGCAATCAGCTTGGATTCGGTCATCGACCAGTATGCTTCGATGATGGGAACGGTGCAGGTTGCGATTGCGGTCATCGCGGCGATTTCGCTGCTGGTCGGCGGCATCGGGGTTATGAACATCATGCTGGTATCGGTGACCGAGCGTACCCGAGAGATTGGCACCCGCAAGGCGCTGGGAGCCAAGAACAGTGCGATTCGGATGCAGTTTATCGTCGAGTCGGTCATTATCTGTTTGATTGGCGGTATCATCGGTATCATCTTCGGAATGCTGTTGGGCTATGCCGGCGCGTCGCTGCTGGGATTCCCTGCCCATCCGTCGGTGGATGCCATTCTGATTGCAGTCTGCTTCTCGATGGCAATCGGCGTCTTTTTTGGCTACTATCCTGCCAACAAGGCAGCCAAGCTGGACCCAATCGAAGCACTGCGCTATGAATAACCAAAGTAGGAGGAAGCCGGATGAGCGAACTTTCCGCAGCATTTGCACAGAAGAGCCGCATTGCCGAATGGACGTTAGGAATCTTCTGCTGTGTGATGGCTGTATATAATCTGTTTTTTTCTACACCGTACTATGTTTTCCTTTCGGTGCTGGGCTTGGCACTGGTCTTTGTGCCGCGGATTGCCGAATGGGTGCTGCACCTGCAAAAGGACTACCTTCTGCGCTTGATCAGCTATCTGTATCTCTTTCTGGTCTACGGGATTGGCATGATTTTTAACGGATATGACCGCATCCCTTTGTACGACAAGGTGATGCACACCCTGACCGGTGTGCTCTTCGGCTTGTGCGGGCTGATTGCCTTTTACTTCTTAAAACCGAAGCAGGACGGAAAAATCGTGGTCTGCAAGGAGGAATTCTGGCAGGCGGCGGTCTTTTCCGCGGGGATTGCAGCCATCATTGCCATCGGCTGGGAAATCGTGGAATTTGTGCTTGACCTGATTTTGCACAACGACCCGCAGCACGTTCTGGATACCGGGGTGAATGATACCATGATGGACATGATTGTCTGCATGGTGGGTGCGCTGCTGTTTTGGCTGCCGATGCACAGCTACTATGCCAAAGGAAAGCGCGGGCTGCTGATGGGTATCTTCGAGAGCTTTTGTCATACCAACTCCGCTGAAGAAAAATAGAAAAAAGCTCGAAAAAGGATTGACAAAATCTGAAAAGATGATATAATGTAATGGTGCTCACAAGTGAGACACCAATGAGCAGACTTATCATCTTTGGAAAGATGGCTGAGCTGGTCTAAGGCGCACGACTGGAAATCGTGTGTGCCCTATAAAGGCACCGAGGGTTCGAATCCCTCTCTTTCCGCCAAAAGGAACAATCCTGAAAAGGGTTGTTCCTTTTTTATTTCCCGGTCAATAAAAGGAGAATATTCGGTATATAAAAAGGAGACAGTGCATCCATGCGCTGTCTCCTTTTTTAGGATTCATCTTGATATGGGTGGGAGAAACCAGATTTACTTGCGAGTGTACAAAAGCGGGTATGCCTTTTCATCCCCCTTGCGCAGCAGGACGTAGGCGAACAGATTGACTGCGCCGACACACAGGATACAAAACCAGACGCGGCTCATAGGAAGGGTATCTGCCATCTGTCCGACCACCTGTTGTCCCGACAGCTGAAAGGCACCGGCAAAGATGGTGTAAAAGGAGGAGAACCTGCCGCGATGGGAGGCAGGAATCCTGCGGGTGAGGTAAGGCTGCTGACCGATGGTCTGCACAATCTCGCCCAGGGTAAAGATGACCATTGCAACAAAGTAAAAGACCAGCAGGTTTTGAGCCCAGACAAAGAAGGAAAACCCGATGAGCACCAGCAGCTGACCGATCAACAGACGGCTGACATCCTGCAAGCCGCTGATCCACTTGGTCAACAGCGGTGTGCCCACGATGACCACCACCGCATTGACGCTGGTCAGAGTTCCGAACAGGACAGCGCCCTGCTCGGCATAAATCTGCTCCAGATTGAGCGGGAGCAGGAAATTGAATTGGCTGTATACCAAAGACCACAGTCCGCCGCAGAATAAAAACAGGTAGAGCAGTGGATTTTTGCTTAAAATCTTCCAGATACTCTGGTCGCTTTTTGCCTGTTCATACTGGCTGCTGACCGATTCCTCCTGCACCGGAGTGATGTCCTTGATAAAGAAGAAAATCAGGATGGTGGAGGAGAAGGTGGCAATGCTGCTGATGAGGAAGGCAAGGTTCAAATGCTCGGCAAAAAGGAAGCCGCCCAGGATGGGAGCCAACACCAGACCGAGGTTGAGTCCCAGATAGTTGAGGCTGTACGCCCGTTCCCGGTCGTTGATCGAGGAGAGGTCTGCCACCAGCGCATCGTAGCTGGGCCATTCCATCTGTGCAAACAGAGCGGCAATCGCCAGCAGAGGAATCATCTTACGGTCGATGGGCAGAAAGCCGCAGATGAAATAGCTGACCACCGTGACCAAATCGCAGACAATGATGATGTTGCGTTTGCTGAAACGGTCCGCCAGTTTGCCGCCAATCAGGGTGCAGGGCAGCTGAACAAAGCCTAAGATCATCATGATGCCGGCTACCTGTGAGGCAGAATACCCCAACTTATTTTTGAGGATGAGGGTCATCATCGGCCAGATCAGCGCACCCATATTGGTGACCACACGTCCCCAGAAGATGATGTACAGCTCTTTGCGCAGTCCCATGTACTGTTTGAGAAAACCCATTGTTACCACTCCTTCGCTGTGGTGAATTTGTGCAGCAGATGCTTTTGTTTGGCAAAAAATAGCAGGCTGTACACTTTATTATAGCAATTGCAAATTGATTTGACAAGATTTTTCAAAAGCTGACCTCGGGATAGTTTGATGTTGGAAAATATGCTAGAATAAAGGTAAAACAGACAGAAGGAGGGAAAAGGATGAGCACTGGAAAAAAGCTGGCGCAGACTGCGCAGATGCTGGCAGAACGACCCTTTCACGGAAGAACAGAAGACCAACCGTCCAACCTGCTTCCCATCGTCCGGCTGTTTCCCAAATGGAATTTGGAACAGGCAGAGCGGATGTGGTGCGCAGCGTTTGTCTATTACTGCTGTATTCAGGCGGGATTTTCCATCCCGTACAGTCCGCAGGAGTGCCGCAGCTGTAATCTGGCAGGGTGCGGCGGATGGGAGGAGTTTGCGCAAGGGGACAAAAGGATTGCATACTATGACGGGCAGCAGGCAATCCGTGATGCAGATTTTGTCTGGCAGGAAGGGGATATCCTGCTGTATGACCGGGTGTTTATCAACAGAGAGCACGACCATATTGGTATTTTGCTGAAGCTGGAGGAAGAAAAGCTGGTGGTTGCCGAAGGAAACGTCGGGGACACCAACTGCTCCGGTGTTGTGCGCAGGGAGAAGGATGAGCATATCCGAGCGATTATTCGTATTCCCGATGGCTTTATCTATGAATAGGAATTGGCAGAAAGAAGAGGAGAGAATGGTCAAAAGCGATTGACAGCCTGCAAAAATTGTGGTAATCTACATAATTGGAAGGATAAATTCTGAATAAAACTTGTAAAAAAAGGAGATAGATCAAGATGGATATGACCAAACGACTTTCGGAAATCCTGTCGCTGAATCTGGATAGAAAGCATACCTCGGTATCCTATGCAATTATGATTGACGGCAAGATTGTTGCCGCAGATGCGCTGGGACACGACGGCACCAAGGAGAAAAATCCGGTTACTCTCAACCATACTTATAATGTATGCTCGATCTCCAAAATTTTCTGCACCGTTGCGGTGATGAAGCTGGTGGAGCAGGGCAAGGTGGAATTGGACCGTCCAATCTGCGAATATCTGCCGCAGTTCACCATGCTCGACCCACGCTATCGTCAAATCACCGTGCGCCACTGTCTGAACCACTCCAGCGGTCTGCCGGGAACTCAGTGGAAACACTTCTCCGCGACCCATGTCGGCAAGGAGGACAATGAAGAGTACTACCAGGAGGTTTACGATTACCTGGCAAAATGCCACCTCAAGGCAGATCCGGGTGCTTACTCGGTCTACTGCAACGACGGATTTACCTTGGCAGAGATGCTGGTGGCAAAGGTATCGGGCATGAGCTTTGGCAAATTCTGCAAGGAGTATATCACCGAGCCAATCGGCGCACACTCCACCCGCGTTTCCACCACAGCAAACCCAGATTACCCGCTGATCCGCGAAACTGGTAAGCAGCCGGAATATTTCTATTTGCAGGGCTGCGGCGGTTTTACCACCACCATGACCGACCTGTGCAAATTCGGCAACCTGTTCCTGACAAAAAATGATGTCATCAGCGAAGAAAGCAAGGCAGAGATGGGAAAATTGCAGGGTGCAACCTTCCTGGAGGAGGATACCTCCGCCATCCGCTACGGTCTGGGCTGGGACAATGTCAAGGTGGAAGAACCGGAATTTGACCTGGGTGAGCATGTTGTGATGAAGGGCGGCAACAGCTTCCAGTTCACCAGCAAGCTGTATGTCATTCCAAAATACAATGCAGTATTGACCATGAGCGAAACACACGACTGCAAGCTGGACACCGCTCTGGAGCCGCTGCGCCTGTTTGCGGTTTATATGCTGGAAGAACGCGGCATCAACATTTATAAGAAGTACAAGCCGGTTCCGCAGCAGCTGGCAGAGCGCTTTAACGGCACCTACCTGATGCCAAGCCAGATTTGCAACACCCATTTCTTTGGCACCGACCTGACCATCACTTCGGATGATACCTTTGGCAACCATCGTCCTGTTTATAAAAATCTGAAATTTGACGGACAGAATTTTGTGGACAGCGAAGGAGAACATTATTTCTTCCGTGAGCATGAAAAAGGAACTTTCTTCTTCTCCACCTTCCGTGGCAAGACCGTTCCGAGCATTATGAAGGCAAAGGATTTCCCGGCAGTTTCTTCTACATGGAAAAACAGGGTCGGAAAGCGTTATATTGCCATCGACCTGAGTGAGCAGGATATGGCAAGCGGCGAGATGATGAACGGCTTTACCGTCAAGATGCTGCCCGGCTTCGAGGGAATCATGGTCGCTTCCTTCAGCTCGGCACCGGACGGTGAAATTTACGGAAGATTTGAGGGCTGCTTTGTTCCTTGTGACGACAACACCGGCAGAGGATTTTTGCAGACCCCATCCAACGGCAGCCGCGACCTGATCGACCCATACTTCACGATGGTCAACGGTGTGGAGCACTGCTATGTACAGTCCTACCTCTACCGCGATGAAGCAGCGCTGGAGAACTATGCAGGTCAGACCTTTGAAGAGCTGCCAAAGAGCGGCTACAACAGTGTATACCGCCTGACAGAGCGTCTGGAGAAGCTGCCAGCTCTGCCAGAGGGAAGAAGACTGATTGTCCTCAACAAGGACATGGAGGTCGTTTACGACAGCCAGAATCCGAAGGAGAGCGGCTATCAGCCGGTATCCGAAGGCTATATCAGCTTTATCTAATAAAGTATATAAAAAAACTCTCGATCCTTTATGGGTCGGGAGTTTTTTATTCAGCTTGTACAGCGGATTTTGCGCACAAATCCTTCTGGAAAAAATAGGAAGACGCTCCATCGGGGTAAAAATATTCCTTAGTAAAATGAAAGCCACATTTCCGGGTGTAAAAATGATGGTTTCGGGTGGAGTAGCTGGGTGTTTCCATCGTCCAATGGGTGATGGACGGATGACTCTGCTCGATATGGCGCCAGATTTCGCTCCCAAATCCCCGGTTGCCAAGGGTGGGGTCCAGAAACAGAAGGTCCAAAATGCCGCAGTTGTTTTGGCAAATCAGGACATAGCCGCCAATCATCTTTTTGCCCAGCAGGACCTTGTAACACTGGCAGGAAGGGTCGCTGTAACGCTTTTGAATCAACGAGCCGTCGTCGTATCCCCTGGGACCGTCGTGCAGCAGGTCGGTGTGCAGAGCGGTGTCCCAGTCAAAGGCGGCAGTCATGATGCGGGTACATTCATTAAAATCTACAGGCTCTATTTTTTGATAGCACAGCATGGAGAACTTCCTTTCGGAGAAGATTGGAACAAAAAAAGAGTAAGGCTTTTAAAACCTTACTCTTTTGCGTTTGGATTATTCGCCAACGTATGGCAGGAAAGCAAGATGACGTGCGCGTTTTACAGCAACAGTCAGCTGTCTCTGATGACGAGCGCAGGTACCGGTTACGCGGCGTGGAATAATCTTTGCTCTGTCAGACAGGTATCTCTTCAGTCTTGGAACATCTTTGTAATCGATGTTTTCGATTTTATCCATGCAGAACGCACAAACTTTTTTTCTGCTTTTTCTGTTGCGTCTGTCATTTCTTTCGGTTCTTTCTCTTTCCATGAAACTTGACCTCCTTAGATAATTTCAAAGTTGTAAATACAAATGACCGCTCAGCGGTTTAGAAGGGAAGATCCTCTTCGTCATCGCCGACTTCCTCAAATTCCTCGGCAGCACCGTTGGAATATCCAAAACCGGAAGCCTGTGCAGGCTGCTGGAATGGAGATGGAGCAGCGGAATAGGATGACCCATTCGAGCGGGCAGGTGGCGGGGGACCAAAATCGTCCACAGCAGAAGAGGTGTTGGAGGAATTTTTGCTGTCTGCAAAGAATGCCTGATCTACCAGTACTTCCACAGCCTGACGCTTGTTGTCGTTCTTGTCCGTATAGTTGCGGACCTGAATCGAGCCTTCCACAGCCATCAATCTGCCTTTGGAAAAATATCTGCTGATGAACTCCGCCGTCTGACGCCATGCAACACAGTTGATGAAGTCGGTCTGACGGTCCGCGCCCTTGCCGTAGTTACGGTCCACAGCAAGCGTGAAGGAAGTTACAGAGAGATCAGAGGCTGTTTTTCTCAGCTCAGGGTCTGCGGTAAGTCTTCCCATAAGAATTACACGGTTCAGCATGACAGTTCCTCCTAGTTGTCCTTCTTAACGATCAGGGAACGAAGAACGCCGTCGGTGATTTTGTAGTTACGGTCAAGCTCAGCAGGGAACTCTGGAGCGCTGGTGAAGGTAGCGTATACGTAGTAACCTTCTACCTCGTCTTCGATTGGGTAAGCCAGTCTGCGTTTGCCCCATTCTTCTACGGTTCCCAGTGTAGCGTGTTTTTCGATCAGACCGGTGAATTTTTCTACCAGAGCTTTGATCGCTTCGTCGCCGTTTTTGGTGTTGAAGATCATGATAGTCTCATAATTTTCGTTGAGTTTTGCCATTGTCAAAGCACCTCCTTTTGGACTTAAGGCCCTGCCGGTTTTGCAGGGCAAGGTTTGCCGCAGTTTTGCAGCAACGATAGAATTATAGCAAATATACAGATAGGATGTCAAGGAAAAAACGGGCAAAAAAATGCCTTTGCCCATTCTTTGGTGAAATGGACAAAGGCAGAGGAGAGCGGCGTGACTATCTTGGACGATTTTACTGCACACCCAACAGTAAAGCCATGACAATGCTGGCGCACAAGGTCAAAGCAATGACGGCAGCGATTGCCAGCAGGGGAGGCAGCGGGCTTGCGCCGCCCACCGACGAAAGGGTCTGGTAGTATTCGTTGGGAGAACCGCCGGTGGAGGCAGCCTTCAGTTGGGAAATCTTTTGGCGGCAGTGGTTGTAATAATGGCGGTTAGCGGTAAAGCCGCAGTAGATGGAAACGCCGAAGCGCACATACATCAGCAGTTGTGCCGCAATCTGCCATCCGCCCAAACCGGTCAAATCAAATTGCAGGGAGGACATCAGCATCGGGTCGGCAAGGGTCTGCTCGAGCATATGGAAGGAAAGCACCAGTGCCGGAACATTTGATAGAATGTAGAATCCAAACAGCAGGGCGCCGATTTTGTACATCTTTCGATAGAAGAAGTACAGGAAGCCAAAGAAGAAGGCGGACCAGTTGAAAACTTTTGCTTTGACGCGCTGGGCAAGGATTTTAAACACCCGCAGGAAGTAGACATAATTTTGACGAATCACGAAGATGAAATCTTTGGCAGCAAATCCGCCAATCCGGTCGTTTTCGTAGATGGCGCCGAACATACTCTCAAAGTCCGGGGACTGCTCCTGCCCGGAAACTTCGTCAAAGGGGTTTTCTACCACCGGGCGCTGATTGTTGTTGGATGGCTGACTTTCGGTTTTGTTTTTTAAAGGGAAGTGGCAATTCGGGCAACTTTCATCCTCGCTGTGGCAGAACAGCCCGCAGTTAGGACAGATGATGTCATCACTGCCATCGGCTGCCGCAGCGGGTGGCTGGTCGTTGGGATTCTGCCAGCTTAGATGCTGCGGATGAAGCTGTTGTTCCATGGCACAGTGTCCAAGCTGTTTGTAGCACGCACGATGATGCGGGGCGCCGCACTCGGGGCAAACCACGATGTCGTCGCCCTCCTGAAATGGCTGTCCGCACACCGGACAACTGACACCCTTATAATTCATAAGATACACGCAACCTTTCTTTTACCTGTCATTTTGCATTTACTGAGTCAGTCCTGTGCAGATAAAAAGAAACGGCTTGACTCAAAGCACAGGTACTTGACGATATTTTCGACAAAAAACTTATATTCATTCAGTATACTATAAGTGAGAGAAAAAATCCAGCATCTAAATATGAATAAAAGAGAATCAAGGAATACTTTACAAGCGGGCAGGATTCTACTATAATAAAAGGTAAAACTGCCTGTTGTGCAACGATGCGGCGGTGGTTTGGATAGAAAATTGCTTATAAAACAGAATGGAAGATCATTTTTTACTTTTTGGATATACAGGAGGAAGCCGAATGCTTCAGACAAAGGAGCGTCTGCTCAAAAACAAAGGCTGAGCCGGCGCAGTTTTTTGACGGACAGGAACGCCGTAACAGCCAGCCGGTATAGTCGGCAGTCATTTTTAATCTTAAAGGATAACAGGAGGAGCAAAGATGCTTCAGATAGAAGAACTCAAACAGGAGCTGTTGGCGCAGCAGCCGAAGATTGAATATCTCAAGGAGGCGCTGGGCTATCAGAAGCTGCTGGAACAGAAAAAACAACTGGATGAACAGGCAGCGCAGCCGGATTTCTGGAATGATGTAGAAAACACCAAAAAGGTACTCAAGGAGCAAAAGACGGTCAACGAGAAGGTCGGCTCTTATGAAAATTTGGTGCGGATGTACGAGGACGCACAGACGATGCTGGAGCTTGCTGCCGAGGAAGAGTTTGACAGCGAGGAAGAACAGGAGAGCTTTTTGCAGGACATCCGCACCAGCTTAAAGGAGATTGCCCAGCGCATCGAGGAAGAAAAGCTGTCGGCGCTGCTGTCCGGCGAGTTTGACCAGAACAATGCCATCCTTTCCTTCCACGCAGGTGCAGGCGGCACCGAAGCGCAGGATTGGGTGCAGATGCTCTACCGGATGTATGCCCGCTGGAGCGAGCGACATCATTTTAAAGTCAAGGTGCTGGATTATCTGGCAGGAGAGGAAGCGGGCATCAAAAGCGCCTCCATCCTGATTACCGGAACCAACGCCTACGGCTTTTTGAAATCGGAACATGGGGTACACCGTCTGGTGCGCATTTCGCCGTTCGATGCTTCCGGCAGAAGACAGACCTCCTTTGCTTCGCTGGAGGTCATGCCGGAGATCGACGATGACTATGACATCGAAATCAATCCGGCAGACCTGAAGATTGATACCTATCGCTCGGGCGGTGCGGGCGGTCAGCACGTCAACAAGACCGAATCTGCCATCCGCATCACCCATATTCCGACCGGGGTCATCGTTGCCTGCCAGAACGAGCGCAGCCAGCACCAGAACCGCGAGGTAGCAATGAAGATGCTCAAATCTAAATTGGTCAAAATCAAGGAGCGTGAACACCTCAAGCGCATCGAGGACATCAAAGGCGAGCAGCAGCAGATTGGCTGGGGTTCCCAGATTCGCTCTTACGTCTTTATGCCGTATACCCTGGTCAAGGACCACCGCACCAACTGCGAAAGCGGCAACATCAACGCAGTGATGGACGGGGACCTCGACCCGTTTATCAACGCATACCTCAAGGCGGCATCGCAGGGAGAAATCTAAATAAACTGAAACACTCATCCGATTACAGCGGGTCAGAAAAGACACAGGTCTTTTCTGACCCGCTGTTTGTTTGCCGGAAGATTGCCTGGAAAAAATTTTAAAGTTGCCATTTTCCTGCAACAAAACCCTTCGCTTTAGACACCTTATTTACAGAAGCAGAAAATGGAAGGGGAGGATAATCTTTATAAAAGATATTTCAAATGGTGGAAATAATTTATGGAGTATCTGTAACAAACCATCCCTTTTCATCGTCTTATAGGCAAGAGGAGAAGCCTGATAAGGCGGTATCAAAAAAGGAGAATTCCCGCTTCATAAGAGAAAGGAGCGTTACTATGAAACCAAAGAACGAGCGACCGTTTTACAAGGTTATTGCGGTGTTGCTGGCGGTCACCATGATGTCTGCCGGTTTGACCGGCTGCGATTGGTTTAAACCTCGGCAGGAGGAATCGCAGCAGACCATCGAATTGGAAGCACCAGAACCGGATGAAGAGGACCCGGGTGAGGACATTTTAGATGAAAACGAGGTGTCCGCAGAGGTGGACCCGACCATCGAGGAGAAGGAAGAGGGTCAGGTCAAGGAGGAACCGCAGGCAGAGGAGCCGCAGACCTCCAAGCCATCCACCCAATCCACCCAGCCTGCAACAAAGCCGTCGGGCAGCGGACAGCAGTCCTCGCGAGAGGACCAGACGACCCATACAGTGACCACCTCGGCACTGACTCCCGACCGCACAATAAAAAAAGAGCAGAAGCCTACGGTAGTTTACCAGCCGGTAGGAACCGAGCTGGTGGAAAAACAGCAGGCAACTGCGCTGGCACAGCCTACCCAGCAGGTGCCGGTTCCGAAAAAGGGAACCAGCTATCCGAACGCCCGCTTTAAAAAGAAGGGCAGCTACAGCGAATCGACCATCTATAAAAACGGATATATCGACATCGGTGCGGTGACAATCTCCAACAAGACCTTTACCGGAGATGTGTTCATCAACGTGCCTTCGGATACCGTTACCTTAAAAAATGTGGACATCAAAGGAACGCTGTACATCAACGGCGGCTCCGATTGGGTCAAATTGTACGACGTCAATGCAGCTTCTTTGGTGGTAGACAGCCAGGAGACCGCGAGGGTGTTTGCTTCTCGCGACACCGAGCTGTCCTCCGTCAGCATCAAAAGCAGCGCCATCCTGGAGGAAGGCGGACTGTACAGCGGCAGCCGCGGCTTTACCAATGTGACGGTCAACGCGCCGAAGGGAACCACCCTGACCCTGCGCAACCTCAAGCTCAACAAGCTCAAAACCGTTACCGCCTGTGAGGTGGTATATGACGACGATACCATCATCAACTATGCTTACACCAATGCGCCGACCGAGCTGTACGGCTATGGACAGATCAACCGTCTGTACTGCAACAGCGATGGGGTCTACTACGACGCAAAACCGCTGTATGTAGAAACTGCCAGAGGATGCGCAGCGCCAAGCAGACGTTCCAATTCTGGCTCCGGTTCCGGCTCTAGCAGCACCGACAAAAAGGTGACGTTGCACAGCATCTCCAACCAGTATCTGGACATCGGGGAAAAGAAGATTGTGGGCATCGACCACAACGGCAGTTCGCTGAAGGTTACGACCAGCAACGCCAGCGTGGCAAAGGTGACCTATTCCAATTCCAAGAGCCACATCACCATGACCGGAGTAAAACCGGGCAGAGCGACCATCAAGGTGACCTCCTCCCGCTCGGGTTACACCAGCAGGACCGTTTCCTTTGAGATTGTGGTCAAGGATACCTCCGGCAGCAAATTGCAGCTGTCGGGCATCTCGGACAAGAAAATGGAGGAGGGCAGTGTGCGCTACATCAGCGTCAACACCAACGCCAGCCGCATCAAGCTGTCCAACTCCAACAGCAACGTAGCACAGGTGACCGCAGACGGCTTCCAGCTGAAGGTGCGCGCCATCAAAGCCGGCACCACCACCGTCAAGGTGACCGCGTCCCGCTCGGGCTATACCTCCAAGAGCACCACCTTCCAGGTGACTGTTTATAGAAACAGCAGCAGCGGCGGCGGAAGTGAAGGCGGAAGCGACCGGGATACCGTGTACATCCGCAGCATCGACGACCAGGTTCTCAGCAGAGGCAGCGAACGAATCATCAACGTGCGCACCGATGCCAGTGCGATTGATGTTTCCACCTCCAACAGCAGCGTAGTCAAGGTAAGCTCCCGCCGGGACGACACCATCGTTCTGGAGGCAGTGGGTGCAGGAACCGCCAAAGTGACGGTGACCGGCTCCCGCAGAGGATATTATGATACCAAGGTCAGCTTTTGGGTGGATGTATACGGCAGCAGCATCTCTGCTCCGACCGTCTATGTCAACGCAGGCAGCCAGAGCTATCCAAACGGCAGCTGGACCAATCAGAATGTGACCTTTACCCTGACCGGCTACGGCAGCGGCAGAAAGGTTTATTCCTATGACCGTCCGGCAAAGATGCCAAATGAAAAACCGGCTTCGTGGGGAAATCGCCAGCAGCTGACCGACGGAACACTGACCGTAAAAAATGAAGGTCAGAGGGACTATTACTTCTTTACCGACGGCAGCGCGGGCACCAGCGAGGCGACCGGTATCTACACTGTGCGCATCGACAAAACCATGCCGACAGTCACAGCAATCGATGAAAACAACAATACGCTGACCTTCCAGGTGGCAGATGCTCTTTCCGGTGTCAAGTCGGTAGCGGTGAGCGGCAATAACATCACCACCACATTGGCAACCAGCAGCGACGGAAAATACCGTTTCGTAGCAGACAAAGAGGGCAGCTACACCATCCTGGTCACCGACAACGCAGGCAATGTCAACAACCAATATAAGGTAGATCTCAAAGGCAGCACCCAGACCGATACAGAGCCGCCAGTCATCGGAATGGCAAAAGAAGACAGCATCAATGGTTCGGCATGGTACAAAGAAGATAAACTGGTTCGCCTGACCGTCACCGACAACGTCGGCGTGCAGAGCGTACAGGTAAAGGTACAGGGTACAGAAAAGGGACTCAGCGTAGAGAACATTAGCGGCACCGACATTTACCAGTTTGTTGCCAATAAAGAAGGCGCAGTCGGCTATGAAATCACCGCACATGATGCAGCGGGCAACAAAGCAGAGATGCCGCTGGCTGTTCGTGTGGATAAGAGCGCGCCAACCCTGGGAGCCATCACAACACAGGGAACGACCGTTACCTTCCAGGCAAACGATACAGTTTCGGGAATCGGCAACATCTTTGCGGTTCCGGCGGACAATACAACTGCCAGAGTAGAAATCAAAGGGGAAACAGTTGAGCAAAACGGAAACGGCACCTACTCCTTTATTGCAAAGGAAAATGTCAACTATACCATCACCGCTGTGGATAAGGCAGGCAATGGAAGCAAATCGGAGCAGGTGATGATCAGTACAACCACTCCGACCCCTCCTTCGACAGTGGAAAATCCGGTCATTACCATCATAAAGCCGGACGACACCCTTGCCCAGAGCAAAATCATCGAGGCAAAGGTGGATGCCAATGTGACCGGCACACAGAAATTGCAGGTGAGCATCTCGCCGACAGGCAAACAGCAGCCGGTCAACCTGCTGGAAGAGAGCAACATCTATCACTTTGAGGTGGACAAAAACGGTACCTACACCATCACCGCAGTCATTTTGGAGGGTACAACCGAGAAGGCGCGTGCAACACAAACAGTCGAGGTCAAGGGCATCGACAGCGAAAAACCGGTCATCGCCATCACCCAAAACCAGAACGGCGTGGTCGAATTTACCGTCACCGACCTCAACTCGGTAACCGCCAAATTTGACGGAACGGAAGTCAAAATGAATCTAACAACAACCAGCCAGGGCTTGGTATACAGTGGTCGTGTGGAAAACGTACAGCCAGGCAAACACACTATCGTTGCCACCGACAAGGTAGGAAACCAGGCAAGCGCAGATGTTACTGTAGCAGCTGCCAAACAGCAGCCGACCTTGAAGGCGGGAAATCAGCAGGTCAATGAAACTGCGACCAGCGTGACCATTCCAATCGAAGTTTCCGATGCGGACGGCAACGCAGCACAGGTCAAGGTGACCAGCGACAAGGGTCAGCTTACCGGCAGCGGCAGCAGTTACACTCTGACCGTTACCGAAAACGGAACCTATACCGTCACCGCAGAGGACAGTGACAGCAACCGCACACAGGTGCAGATTCCGGTCGAAGCCATCAAAGGCAACGTTGCACCGACCTTGAAGGCGGGAAATCAGCAGGTCAATGAAACTGCGACCAGCGTGACCATTCCAATCGAAGTTTCCGATGCGGACGGCAACGCAGCACAGGTCAAGGTGACCAGCGACAAGGGTCAGCTTACCGGCAGCGGCAGCAGCTACACCTTGACCGTTACCGAAAACGGCACCTATACGGTTACCGCAGAGGACAGTAAGGGTAGCCGCACACAGGTACAGATTCCGATCGAAGCAATCAAAGGCAACGTTGCACCGACCTTGAAGGCAGGAAGCCAGCAGGTCAATGAAACTGCGACCAGCGTGACTATTCCAATCGAAGTTTCCGATGCGGACGGCAACGCAGCACAGGTCAAGGTGACCAGCGACAAGGGTCAGCTTACCGGCAGCGGCAGCAGCTACACCTTGACCGTTACCGAAAACGGCACCTATACGGTTACCGCAGAGGACAGCAAGGGTAGTCGCACACAGGTACAGATTCCGGTGGAAGCAATCAAAGGCAACGTTGCGCCGACTATTGCAGCGGAGCAGCCGCAGATCAACGCCACCAGCGCCACCATCCGCGTGACCGTCGATGACAACGGCGGAACGGAAATCACCTCGGTCACCGACCAGAACCTTAACACAGCTGCGTTGCAGGCGGACGGCAGCTATCTGCTCACCGTTACCGAGGACGGCAGCTACACCATCACTGCGACCAACAAAGCGGGCAAGTCCGCGTACACTACCGTTGTCGTCAGCGGCATCGACCGCACCCCTCCGGTTGTCGAGCAGCCAACGGTCAGCTACAACGAAAACATGACCAGTGCCCAGATTGTGTTGAAAGCCAACGATGGAAACGGCAGCGGCATCGCCAAGGTGACCGCATCGGGCGTTGAGATGAGCCTGAGCGAGGGCAACTATATCCTGAACGTCACCCAAAACGGCGAGTATGCGATCGTTGTCACCGACAAGGCGGGCAACCAGGCACAGGCACAGGTCACAGTGAATGGCATCGACAAAACAAACCCTGATATTCGCCAGACCAGCGACAACACCAGCTGGAAGCAGAAGCATGAGGTCACCTTCGCGGTCACCGATGAGGGCAGCGGCATCAGCAGCGTGCAGGTAACCAAGGACGGCAAGACCATCACACACAGCGAAGGAAACGGTTACCGTTTCACCGCAGAGGAAAACGGCAGCTATCTCATCACAGCAACCGATAAAGCGGGCAACTCCGCCACAAAGACGGTGGAAATCAAAACGGTGGATCAGACAGCTCCGACCGTTGTTCCACAGCTGAAGAATGGTGACAAGGCAATCAATCCTTACAACGGCAAGGATGCCAGTATCTATCAGGGAGGCAAGGTGACCGGCTATACCGTCAGTGTGCCACAGGAAGCGACAGCGGCAAGTCCGCTCAGCGTGCAGGTGAAAACCGACAAGCAGACTGAATTTAAGACCCTGAGCAAGGATAACATGAAGATTATCCTGACAGAAGGAACGCACGCCGTCACCCTGCGGGCAATCGACGGCGCCGGAAATGTGGGCAAAGAGGTTCAGTACAAAATCAAGGTCGACTTACAGACGACCCAGACACAGAAACCTGCCGGTGAAACAAAGCCGGATGGCGCCGAATCGCAGCAGAGCCAGCCAGCCGATGTAAAGGCACAGCAGGAAACTGCATCGACAAAGCAGCAGGTAAAGAAAGTTCGGCAAAGCAATCCATCGGATGCAAACCCATCCAATGCAGCACAACAGGGAATCCAATCGGGTGACCCACAGCCAAAAGAATCCTAAGAATATCACAAAAAAGCCACCTGAACAACCGTTCGGGTGGCTTTTCGCTTGTGGTTTTGTGGTTGAATTTTGCTTTAGCCAATCCACCAGCTTCCGTCGGGAGCCTGATAAAGCGAACCGACCTCCTCGGATAGAAGGTTGCCGTCAAAATCTCTTGTGATGAGCTTGTCATAATAGCGGTAGCGGTCGGTTGCACAATTTTTTTCAGCATCCCAACCCTCCTCTACCCAGGCTTCCAGATAGACTTTATCCCCTTCAATTCGTATAGCGCTTTCACTGCTGCCCAAGGGGAAGGAGAATTTTTGTGGGTAATAGCAGACAAACTGCTCATCCTGGCTGACAATATGCACCGAATCTCCGATGATATGCAGATTGTACAGATTGACTTCTTTTATAGACAGCTCGGTCACCTGCTGCAAACAGCTGTCCGGGACCCACTGGTAGAGCCGGATGACATTGCAGGAAAAGTCCCCTTGCAAAAAGTAGTATTTTCCTTCTAAGAAAACGGGATTGCCATAAAGAACATCCTGTCGTTTGTCAAACGGCTGGTAGACCTTGCCTGTGACAAGGTCATAAAAGCGCAGGACGCTGCCCGGGTAACTGCTGTATTGCAGGCGCTCCGGCAGGTCGTAAAAGTCGGCAGTATCCGAGTGGGAGAAGGCAAAGCGTTTTTGACCGGCAATCGTTTCGATATAGCTTCCTGTGACTTTCTCAAAGCGTTTCAGCATAACAAAACTCCTCTCAAAATAATTTCGACAATTATCTTAAATGGATTGTATCATAAAATGAGGACAGATACTACCCGGCACAGGAGATTTGTTACAAAAAATAAAAGGGTTGCAGCAAATGTCCGAAAAAAAGGCACTGTACAACAGGAAAATCCCTGATTTGCAAAAGCAAAACAAGCAAAAAGTCGGAAGGGTTCATACAAAGAAAATTTTATGGAATTTTATACAAACGATTTGTCAATTTTGTAAAAGTATGGTATTCTTGATATATTGAAAAGGAAGAGAGTCCTGTTTTGGAGCAGTTTGTCGACAGAATGGGAATGGCTGCCTGTGTGGGCGGCATATACTTTGGACAGGACAAAACAATGTTAGGGGAGATGTTTTATGAACAATCAAAGAAGAAACTTCCGCTTGACCTGCGCTTTGCTGGCAGCGGTGCTGGCGGTGGGAGTGGCAGGATGTGCACAGCCGGCAGAGGATAAACAGCCGCAGGGAAAGACCCAGCAGCTGTGGATAGCGGATAACTTTGTCGACCCGCAGGAAGGCTACCCGATGGAAAATCCGTCGGCGATCGAGCTTTCTGCAACCGCCGCTTTGCAGAAAAACAGTCTGCTCAACGGGCAGACCCAAAAACAGCAGCAGCCCCAGGAGATGAAGGCGGTTTGGCTGTCCTACCTCGACTTGAAGCCGATGCTGCTGGACAAAAATGATAAGAGTGTGGGAAAAGCACAGTTTACAAAAAATATCCAGAAGGCGTTCGATAACATCCAGCAGCTGGGACTGAACACCGTGATTGCACAGGTGCGTCCCTTCAGCGATGCGCTGTACGAGTCGGAACTGTTCCCCTGGTCCTATCTGGCGACCGGCGAAGAGGGCGCAGACCCCGGCTTTGACCCGCTTGCTATCATGGTCGAGCAGGCACACCAGCGTGGCTTGCAGCTTCATGCGTGGGTCAATCCTTACCGGGTGCGCACCTCGGCGACCAACAAGCAGCTGAGCAGCAAAAATCCTGCTGTCAAGCTGCTCAAAAGCGGAGATGCCATCCGTTACAACGGTGCAGTGACCTATGACCCGGCAAGCAAAAAAGCCCAGCAGCTGATTGTGGAGGGCGTGCGGGAGATTGTGGAAAAGTATGACGTGGACGGCATCCACTTTGACGATTATTTTTACCCCACTACCGACGCGGGCTTTGACAGTGCCTCCTATCAGGCGTACAAAAACAAAGGCGGCAGCTTATCGCTGGCAGCCTGGCGCCGTCAGAATGTCAACGACCTGGTCAAACAGGTGTATGCAGCTGTCAAGCAGGCGGACGGTGAGGTGCTGTTTGGCATCAGTCCGCAGGGTAATATGGACAATAACTACAACAAGCAGTTTATCGACGTGAAAAAATGGCTGAGTGAAGAGGGCTATCTCGATTACATCTGCCCGCAGGTCTACTTTGGTTTTAAAAACAGCACCTGCCCGTATGAGCAGACGGTGGAAGAATGGAACGACCTGATCCAAAATAAGGTCCAGCTGGTGGTTGGACTCTCCCCTTACAAGGTCGGTCTGGAGGACGCCTATGCAGGCAACGGCAGATGGGAGTGGGCAAACAGCGGAGACATCCTGGCGCGGATGGTGGAAACTGCCCGCAAAGAGGAGCACTATCAGGGATTTGCGCTCTTCCGCTACAACTCGGTGTTCCAGCCGGAATCGTCGGTTCGACCGGCAATTTTGGAGGAGCTGGACAGCTTGCAGGAGGTTTTATAACGCAAACATCAGGATGGAAAGAAACAGGAGGCCAGCACGGTGACAAAGAACAATAAAGAAAAAACGATCATCAACTCCTTAGCGGGAGTGATGGCGGTCATCACCATCCTTGCAATCTTTGCAGTGGTGATTCTGCGTCAGACGGCGGCGCAGGAGGAAAAGGATCAGAAGGTTGCACAGGCAATGCAGCAGATTCAACAGGAGCAGGAGGAGCAGAAGTCCCAGCCGCAGCCGGTGCAGCAGGAGGCGTCTGCGGTGCAGTTTGAACTGCCGCAGGAGATGAAAGCGGCGCAGGTAAGTCCCGGAAGGGAATTTTTATCCGAGCTTGCACCTGCGATTGAGCAGGCACAGTTGCGTCTGTCCGGGGAAGTGCTCCAGCAGGAGCAGCAATCGGTGCAGCCGGATGAGGAAGAGGTCTATCGGCAGCTGGAGCAGCTGGTGGAGCAGGCGGCACAACTGGGACTGAACACCCTGTTTGTCAGCACCGAAAATGCCTATGGAACGCTGTGGGACTCTCCGGCAAAGATGGTCTCCTTTGACCTGTTGGGCAGCCTGTGCGATCTGGCGCATCAGCAGGGAATAGCGGTGTACGGTCTGTGCGACCTTTCGCTGGTTGCAGGAACGGACGGCAGAATGCACCACATGACTTCGGTGAATGCAAAGGCTTTGGACCGCAGTGCGGAGCAGTTAGCCGCCATTGCTTCCCAGCGAGGGCTGGACGGTCTGCTGCTGGATGGGTACCTCAATGAACAGGGACAGTACAGCTATGATGAATATGCGCACACAGGCGCCAACGTCAGCCTAAAGGAATATATGACCGGCAGCACCGAGCTGCTGGTACAGACAGCGGTGCAGACGGTGCGTCAGCAGAACCCGGAGCTGCCGGTGGGACTGGCGGTGTCGCCGGTGTGGGCAACTGCCGATGAACAGCCGGACGGAATCGACCTTGCTTACACCCGAACCTCTCTGGGCGATTACAATGCGGACAGCAAAGGGATGATTGAGAAGGGTCTGGCAGACTTTGTGGTGGTCAAAAACTATGGAGCGACCGGCAGCGACCAGCTTCCTTTTGAACCGATTGCCGACTGGTGGAGCGATACCCTCTCACAGGCGGGTGTGACCGGTTATATGGGACATGCCTCCTCGCGGGCAGGCAGCTGGGAAAACGGCTGGGGACCCAACAGCGAGCTTGCCGACCAGTGGAAGATTACACAGCAGGAGGAAGGTTTTTGCGGCAGCGTATTTAATTCGCTGGAGGCACTGCTCAAGGATGTAAACTACACCACCTATTATTTAAAGGAAGCATGGGAGCAGGAAAGCAGCGGGGACCAGATGACCGCACAGGCAGGTAGTGGCAGCTTTAGCCAGCGGGAGGACCTGTTTGCGGGCTTGACCCTGCTGGAAGAGGTCACCCCGGTGGGCAATTACAGTGTGGCAGACGGCGACACCATCGACCTTGTGGCAATCGCAATGGACGGAGCGCAGGTAGTGGCAACCGTTAACGGAGAAACCCTGACCCTAAAGAACACCGGACGTTCGGGTGGAATCAGCGGCTACCGAAAATTTACCGCCTCCTATGATGTCGAAGGTAAAAACGTCAGCTCCTCCGGGATGGGCAGCATCGTCTTTATTGCCAGCATGGACGGTAAGACCGAGAGCCTGACCGGCGCCAAGCTGACCTTCCAGGGACCGACCGGCTCCTACGGCAGCAACGACAAGGGCAATTCTTCCAGCAGTTCCTCGAGCAGCAGTTCCTCGAGCAGCAGTTCCTCAAGCAGCTCCGGCGGCGATTATACCGGTACCATCCGTTATAATCAGCCGAGCCTGTCCACCTCCTCGAGCAAATCCATCGGGGATGGAACCTTGGTGCAGGTGGTGTCCGAGCAGGCATTGACCTTCCCGGTCAATAAAAACAGCATCTACCCGGATACCAGCTGCTACCCGCTGCCTTATGGCACGATGGATTATGTGGTCGGCAGCAAGGTCAGCGTCAAGGACGGCAGCAGCTACCGCCATTACTATAAACTGGCATCGGGTCGCAGGGTCTACTGCGAGGATGTGCAGGCGGTGACCGGAGGAATCTCCATCAAAAACAACAGCATCCGCAATATGACCGTCAAAGCAAACAAGGATTTTACCTATGTGATTTTGCAGTCGGATTATCCGGTTTCCTATTTGCCGGAATATTCCAGCGGCAGACTGCGGTTTGATTTTCAGAACACCACCTCCACACCGGGGGATTTATCCCTCAATCAAAACCCGTTGTTTTCCAGTGCAAGCTGGAAGGGCAGTACCCTGACCCTGGAGCTGTTGGATGACGGCAGCTTCTTGGGATACAAAGCCTACCATGAAAATGGAAACATTGTGCTGCGCTTTAACAATCCGACCGGAATAGAGGATGCGCGCATCACTGTAGACCCGGGACATGGAGGCAGCGACCCGGGTGTAGCGGATGACATCGACCCAAACTGGCCGGAAAAGAGAATCAACTGGGAGCTTTCCAAAGCCATCGCACAGGAGCTGGAGGACAGGGGAGCCAAGGTCAATCTGCTGAATACCTACAACAATACCACCTCGCTGGACAGCAGACTGGCACAGGCGAAAAACTTTGATTCCTCGCTGTTTTTGTGTATCCATACCAACTCCTCTGAAACCAACAGCGCGGCGGTCGGCTCGGAGTGCTACTACTTCTATCCGTTCGCCAAAAAGCTGGCAACCCGCATCTCCTCCGCCAGTGCGGATGGACTTTCCACCACCGACAGGGGTGCAAAATATGACGTCTTTTATGTCACCCGCGACCCGCAGATGGTAGGCATTTTGGGAGAGATTGGCTTTTTGAGCAACGCCAAGGAATACAGCAAGATGCAGAAGGATTCCTACCAGCAGCAGGTGGGAGAGGAGATTGCGCAGGCAGTCGAAAAATATCTGGATGCGGCGGGTGCAAAATATGCCGGACGCACCGGCACCCAGAGCACCGGCAAGGAGCTGAACGCCTCCAATGGACCGGCTTGCTCGTTGGACGGCAAAACTGCCAGCAGTCAGGGCAGCTCGTCGAGCGCGGGCGGTAGCTCCTCTGGCAGCAGTTCCTCCGGCAACAGCAGCAACAACGGTTCCTCTTCGAGCAGCAGCGGCAGCACCTCCTCGAGCAAGCCATCTGGCAACAGCAGCTCTTCGTCCACCGAGCGTCCGTCGGGACCGGTGAGCGAGACGGTTGTGGTCAAGGGCAGCAGCAACGGCAAGGTCAAGTATATCATCTTTACCGACCCGGAGAATAAAAAGCTGACCCTCAAGGCAGGGCAGGAAAAGCAGCTGGGCATCAAGCTGACCGGAGATGACAAGGTCACCCGCAAGTACACCACCAGTGACAAGTATGTGGCAACCATCGACAAGGACGGTGTGGTACACGCAGTGGGTGCAGGCACTTGTAAGATTACCGTGGTGGCAGGCGACCAGGGAGGCAGCATCGAGGTCAAGGTCACCGGCGGCAGCTCTTCGGGCAGCAGCTCTGCGAACAAGACCGACAAGCAGCCGGAGGTACCGGATGTGGTCGGCAAAAAGGTGGAGACCACCGGCATCACCATAAAAGCTTCCTCCACACGGGTAGAGGCAGGAAAATCGATTCAGCTTCAGGTGATTTTCTCTCCTTCCAACGCCACCGGCGAGGAGATTGTATGGAGTGTTTACCGTGGCAGTCTGTATGGCTCGGTGGACGGCAGAGGTGTCTTTACCGGCATTGAGTCGGGCTATTCCACCGTGCGGGCAACCACCGCAGATGGAAAATACAGTGCGACAATGCGCATTGAAATTATCTAAATTTTTTGCAGACCGGAGTCTTTTGCGGACATCCGGTCTGCTTTTTTCTGTCAGTTTGGAAGGATAGAAATTTTCTATGGGGATTTGTATGTGACGGCTTATTCTAAAGAATAAATGGTACCGCAGCTGCCAGAGCCAGGCAAAACAGCAGATTGGTTCGAGAGCAAAGGAAGGAACAGGAAAAATTGTAGGAGAAAAATAAAAAAGAGGGGATTTTACAGGTCGATTTTAGCCACTCCGACGCAAAATCAGCCGAATTGCTGTGCTTTTTGCTCGAAGTTGGCAATATGGGTAAAAAGCCTTCGTCGGGTATTTTCTTTTTCATCTATTTTTCATTGTTGACAAATTAACAGGCTCGGGGTAAACTATTTAGTGGGTACAAGGCAGCTGCCAGACAGGCAGCGGGACCTTGCAGGACAGACAAAAGGGCAAAACAGAAGGGGCGGGCGTTTTTAAGAAGAAGGAACGGGTGTCTTTTCTGTCTGCATATGTCGAAAATTTTCGAGAGGTGAGATTGCAAGTGTATAAAATCGTAAACAAAAAGCTGTTGAACGAAGCAGTCGTCCTTGTTGAGGTAGAGGCTCCGTTTATCGCTAAAAAGGTTCTCCCCGGACAGTTCATCATCTTCCGCATCGACGAGCAGGGCGAGCGCGTTCCGCTGACCGTTGCAGATTATGACAGAGAAAAAGGCACCATCACCCTGATCGTTCAGATGGTAGGTCGTTCCACCAAGATGCTCGGCGCAATGGAAGCAGGCGAATACCTGCTGGACGTTGTTGGCCCTCTGGGTATCCCAACTCATCTGGATGGTCTGAAGAATGTTTGCGTTATCGGCGGCGGTGTTGGTTGTGCAATCGCATATCCACAGGCAAAAGCTCTGCACGCAATGGGCGCTCATGTTGACATGATCGCTGGCTTCCGTTCCAAGGACATCGTTATCATCGAGGATGAGATGCGCGCAGTAGCAGACAACCTCTATGTAATGACCGACGACGGCACCTACGGCGAAAAGGGTCTGGTTACCAACAAACTCCAGCAGCTGATCGACGAGGGCAGAGATTACGATGCAGTTATCGCAATCGGTCCGGTTATCATGATGAAGTTCGTTGCTGAAACCACCAGACCAAAGGGCATCAAGACCATCGTTTCCCTCAACCCAATCATGATCGACGGTACCGGCATGTGCGGCGGCTGCCGTGTCAATGTTGGCGGCGAGATCAAGTTTGCCTGCGTAGACGGTCCTGACTTCGACGGTCATCTGGTAAACTTTGACGAGCTGATGAAACGCAACGGTACCAACCGTGAGCAGGAACAGCATGACAGCGAACATTGCAGATTGAGAGGTGCCCACAATGCCTAATATGAGTATGACAAAGCTCCCTATGCCGGAGCAGGATCCAAAGGTAAGAGCAAGAAACTTTGAAGAGGTTTCTTACGGATATACAGAAGAAATGGCAGTAGAGGAAGCACAGCGCTGCCTCAACTGCAAACATATGCCTTGCGTAAGCGGCTGCCCTGTCAACGTACAGATCCCGAAATTCATCAGCCTGATCGCTCAGGGCAAATTTGCCGATGCTTGCTCTGCAATCAAAGAGACCAGCGCTCTGCCGGCAGTTTGTGGTCGTGTATGCCCACAGGAAACCCAGTGTGAAGCAAAATGTGTCCGCGGCATCAAAGGTGAGCCGGTTGCAATCGGTCGTCTGGAAAGATTTGCTGCTGACTGGGATATGAAGAACGGCAAACATGAAACCGAGAAACCGGTTTCCAACGGTCACAAAGTTGCTGTTATCGGTGCAGGTCCTGCAGGTCTGACCTGTGCAGGCGACCTTGCTAAGAAAGGCTACGAAGTTACTATCTTCGAAGCATTCCACAAAGCAGGCGGCGTACTGGTTTACGGTATTCCTGAATTCAGACTTCCAAAAGCCATCGTTCAGAAGGAAGTAGAAGGTCTGGAAAAGATGGGCGTTAAAGTGATGACCGACATGGTTATCGGCAAAGTTCTGTCCATCGACGAGCTGATGAACGACATGGGCTTCGAAGCTGTTTTCGTAGGCTCCGGCGCTGGTCTGCCAATGTTCATGGGCATTGAAGGTGAGGATCTGGTCGGCGTATACTCTGCAAACGAGTTCCTGACCAGAATCAACCTGATGAAAGCTTACCTCGATGAGTATGACACCCCAATCAGAAAAGGTAAAGCGGTTGCAGTTGTCGGCGGCGGTAACGTTGCAATGGACGCTGCAAGAAGCGCAATGAGACTGGGTGCAGAGCACGTTTACATCATCTACAGACGTTCTGAAGCTGAGCTGCCGGCTCGTCGTGAGGAAGTTCATCACGCAAAAGAAGAGGGCATTGAGTTCATGCTGCTCAACAACCCTGTTAAGATCAACGGTGATGAAAAGGGCAATGTAAAATCCATCGAGTGCATCAAGATGGAACTGGGTGAGCCGGATGCTTCCGGTCGCCGCCGTCCAATCCCGGTTGAAGGCTCCAACTTCGAGCTGCCGGTTGACACCGTTATCATGTCTTTGGGTACCTCTCCAAACCCACTGATCAGAACCACCACCGAAGGTCTGGAAGCAAACAAACATGGCTGTCTGATTGCTGACGACAACATGGCTACCACCCGCGAGGGCGTGTACGCAGGCGGTGACGCAGTTACCGGTGCTGCTACCGTAATTCTGGCAATGGGCGCAGGCAAAACCGCTGCTGCTTCCATCGACGAATACATCCAGAATAAAAACAAATAGTTTTTATAAGAATCAAAAGGACTCCGCTTGATGCGGAGTCCTTTTTGCGTCCGGTGGTACAAAGATGTTAGAGCAATCCCGAAGGCTGGATAGCACAAAGGAGCAGACCTTTTAAAAGGTCTGCTCCTTTGTTTATGAAAGATAAGGGGAGGGTATCAGGCGATGGCTCCCATGAGGGAATAGGCGATGGTGCCGACAACGCCGGTGCCAAAGATGATGGCGATGGCGTTGAAGCGGTACTTTCTGAGCAGGAACAGCCCGCCGACAAACAGAACAGCCTCCAGCGGACGGAAGTTGGAGAGGACTGCGGAGCTTAAATCCGACTGGAACAGCCCGAGCATCAGGATGGAAAGACCGGCAGAGGCAATCAGCGCGACCACTGCCGGACGCAGCGCGGAAAGGACCGTTTGCACGCCGCTGAAGTTGCGGTATTTATAATAAAAATGGGCAAGCGCCAGACAGATGCAGAAAGATGGGATAATACACCCGAGGGTACACAGAATGGATCCTGGGATGCCCGCCAGACGGGTGCCCACAAAGGTAGCGGAGTTGATTGAGATGGGTCCCGGTGTCATCTCTGCAATGGTGATTAAATCGGTGAATTCGCCCAGCGTCATCAGATGGTGGACATCCACGATTTGATTTTGAATCAGCGGGATGGCAGCATAGCCGCCGCCGACACTGAATAAGCCGACCTGAATGAAGGCAAAGAAAAGTTGCAGCAGAATAGGCATGATTAGACCTCCTTGACAGACGCATCCGCGCGTGTTTTAGATTTGGAACGGGACTGAATCAGCAAATCGAGCAGACCGACACCCAGACATCCGAGGATGAGAACCATTGCCTGCACACCGAAAAAGACCTTTGCTGCAAAGGCGCCGACCATCAGCAGGATGTACAGAGTGCGACGGGTGCGGATGACATTGGCACCCAAGTTCCAGACAACATCAAAGATGACGGCAGCAACACCTGCACGCATGACCTGAAGGGCGGTGGCAATGATTTGGTTGCTGCGGAACTGCGCATAGAAGTAGGAGATGGTGGAAATGATGATCATTGGCGGTAAAGCGGTGCCGAGGATAGCGACCAGCGAGCCGGGGATGCCGCACATCCGATAACCCAGAATGACCGAGGCATTGATTGGAATGGGACCCGGCGAAGATTGTGCAATGGCGGTGATGTCCAGCATCTCCGATTCATCCAGCCAGCCCAGCTCCTCAACAAATTTTTTCTTCATCAGCGAAACGATGACAAATCCTCCGCCGAAGGTAAAGGCACTGAGCAGGAAGGTTGCCTTGAACAGCTGCCAGAGAATCTGTGATTTTTTTTCTTCTTTTTTCATAGTTGTTTCTCCTTTCTCTCAAATCCACATACAGGATAACATAAAAAATCAATGATGAAAAATTGTTTATTTTTATGTTATAATAAAAATAATTTATGGATAGGAGGAAGAAGAATGCTGGATTTTCGAATCGACACCTTTTTGGAGGTCTGTCGGTTGATGAACTACACCCGCGCGGCAGAGCAGCTCAACCTGACCCAGCCGGCTGTATCCCAGCACATCCGCTGGCTGGAGGAGCAGTGCGGGGTCAAGCTGTTCCACTACGAAAACAAACAGCTGAACCTGACCGCTGCCGGGCAGATGCTGCGCAGCGCCGCTATCACCATGAAGCAGGATCAGATGTTTTTGTACAGAAGGATGCAGGAAGCAGACAGCGAGGACGCTGACCTGTGTTTTGGCGTGACCCCGACGGTGGGAATGTATCTTATCCCAAAGCCACTGGCAGCCTACCGCAGGCGGCATCCATCGGCAAAAGTGTCGATGCAGGTGGAGAACAGCGAGCTGCTCTGCCGTTGGCTGGACAGCGGAGAGATCGACTTTGCCATCCTGGAGGGATATTTTCATAAGGAGGACTACGACTCGATGCTCTACCGCACCGAACGCTATCTGGCGGTGTGCGCACAGGATTACCCGTTTCAGAATACACCCCACCAACTTGCCGACCTGCTGGGTGAAACGCTGCTGGTGCGGGAGGAAGGCTCCGGCAACCGGGAAATTATCCGGCGCAGCCTGAGCCGAAAGAATTTGGCTCTTCAGGATTTTCACTCGCTGTTTGAGGTGGGGGATATGAACGTCCTCAAGCAGATGCTGGTGCAGGGCTGCGGAATCGGATTTTTGTACGAAGCAGCGGTGCAGGAAGATTTGCAGCAGGGCAGACTGCGGATCATCGAGCTGGAGGACTTTGCCGAGGACCACGACATCACCTTCCTCTGGCGTAAAGGGAGCATCTTTGCACCGCGCTACCGGCGCATCTATGGAGAATTGTGCCAAAACGAGCAGATTTTTTAAAACAGGGCAGAAAAAAGGGAAGGTATCCGCAGGATACCTTCCCTTGTATTTTTATATCTTGGCAGAGATTACATCATGCCGCCCATGCCTGCACCTGGAGCGCCTGCCATAGCGTCATTTTCCTCTTTGCTGTCAGCAACCAGAGATTCGGTGGTCAGTACCATAGAAGCAACCGAGGAAGCGTTCTGCAGAGCGGAACGGGTAACCTTGGTTGGGTCAACGATACCGGCTGGAATCATGTCAACGTAGGTTTCATTGTAAGCGTCGTAGCCGTAGCCAATCTTGTCGGAGTGCAGCAGGGTATTGACGATGACAGAACCATCGACGCCTGCATTGATAGCAATCTGACGAACCGGCTCTTCCAGAGCTTTCAGAACGATCTTAGCACCGGTTCTTTCGTCGCCGTCGAGGGAATCGACCAGAGCCTGAACAGCCGGGATTGCATTGATCAGAGCGGTACCGCCGCCTGCTACGATGCCTTCTTCAACAGCTGCTTTGGTAGCGGACAGAGCATCCTCAATGCGCATCTTCTTTTCTTTCATTTCGATTTCGGTTGCAGCGCCGACTTTGATGACAGCTACGCCGCCTGCCAGTTTAGCCAGTCTTTCCTGCAATTTTTCGGTATCGAATTCAGAGGTGCTTGCAGCAATCTGGGATCTGATCTGACCAACACGCTCAGCAATCGCTTCTTTGGAGCCAGCGCCGCCGACGATGATGGTGTTTTCCTTCTGAACTTTTACCTGAGAAGCACGACCCAGCTGAGCTACGGTGGTGTCCTTCAGCTCCAGACCCAAGTCGGAGGAGATAACTTCGCCGCCGGTCAGGATAGCGATGTCACGCAGCATTTCTTTTCTTCTGTCGCCAAAGCCAGGAGCTTTTACAGCAACACAGGTGAAGGTGCCGCGCAGCTTGTTGAGCAGCAGGGTGGTCAGTGCTTCGCCCTCGATGTCCTCTGCGATGATCAGCAGCTTCTTGCCGGACTGTACGATCTGCTCGAGCAGTGGCAGAATCTCCTGGATGTTGGAAATCTTCTTATCGGTGATGAGCAGCAGAGCGTCATCCAGAACAGCTTCCATTTTATCGGTGTCGGTGACCATGTATGGGGAGATGTAGCCGCGGTCGAACTGCATACCTTCTACGACTTCGGTGTAGGTTTCAGCGGTCTTGGATTCTTCCAGAGTGATGACGCCGTCAGCGGAAACCTTTTCCATTGCTTCTGCAATCAGGTTGCCGATGACCTCGTCGCCGCAGGATACGGTAGCAACTCTGGCAATGTCAGCCGAGCCGTTTACCTTCTGGGAGTGGGAGATGACGGTGTCAACTGCGGTCTGTACAGCTCTCTGGATACCTTTTTTCAGGACCATTGGGTTTGCACCGGCAGTGACGTTCTTCATGCCTTCGCGTACCAGAGCTTGTGCAAGCAGAGTAGCGGTTGTAGTGCCGTCGCCTGCTGCATCGTTTGTTTTGGTAGCGACTTCTTTTACCAGCTGTGCGCCCATGTTTTCAAATGGGTCTTCCAGCTCGATCTCTTTTGCGATGGTAACACCGTCATTGGTGATCAGCGGTGCGCCGAATTTTTTGTCCAGAACGACGTTGCGTCCCTTTGGACCCAGGGTGATTTTTACGGTATCAGCCAGCTGGTCGATACCTTTCTGCAAAGATTTTCTTGCTTCTTCTCCGTATGCAATGATCTTGGACATAGTAATCAAAACCTCCAGTATCTGTAAATCAAATGGATGTCATCAAAAATTATTCAACGATTGCCAGCAGGTCGGACTGACGCAGGATGGTGTATTCTTCGCCGTCTACCTTGACCTGAGTGCCTGCATATTTGCTGACCAGCACCTTCTGACCAACCTCAACGTACATTTTTTCTTCGTGACCTTCTACAACACCGCCTGGACCCACTGCAATGATCTGTGCGATCTGTGGTTTTTCCTGTGCAGCTGCGGCGAGGATGATGCCGCTTTTGGTGGTTTCTTCGGCTTCCAGCATTTTTACAACGACTCTGTCAAGTAATGGTTTAATGCTCATAGTTGTATTCCTCCATATAATTTAAGTAAAATAATAAACAAACCGGCATGAGGGAAGCTATATGCCTGGCACTCGCTTACCTCAAGTGCTAAATGTATTGTACCGCATTTCCAGAAAAAATCAATAGCTAAATCCAGAAATTCATAATTACAGTCAATTTTTAACACTTTGTTCAAAAAACAGCGGCGGGCAAGCAGCAGTTTTTATGGTAAGATACCATATAGGACAGCCGTCGTTGTACTGCCCTTTTGATAGAAGTATAGAATCCGGCGGGGAGGATTATGCAAAAATCTTCCTTCTCTTAAAAATAAAAGGAGGGCGCAAATTGAAAAAAAGAAAATACTCCTTTCTCAATCTTTTGCTGTGGAGCCTGTCGGCGTTGCTGGTCTTGATGGCAGGCGCGGGCCTGCTGCTGGGTGTGTGGAATGTCGGGTCGACGGGACTGCTGCTGACAGCCGCTGTGCTTGCGGCAACGGCTGTCGTTCGTCGGTGGAAAAAGAGGAGGGGATGGATGATGACAACAATAGCTCTGCTGCTGGTGGCAGGACTGGCTGTGCACGCGGCGGTATGGAACTATTTTGCCTATGGGCGTCCGGCACCGAAGCAAGGAGCGGCAACGGTGGTGGTGCTCGGCTGCAAGGTCAACGGCGACCAGCCCTCGCTGATGCTGCGCAGGCGGCTGGAGTGTGCGCTGGAATACCTTCGGGCAAACGAACAGGCGGTTTGTGTGGTGTCGGGCGGACAGGGCAGCAATGAAAGCCACAGCGAGGCGTATGTGATGGAAAAGTTTCTGGTGGAAAACGGCGTTGCACCCGAGCGGGTGGAACAGGAGGCGCTGTCCACCAACACCGACAGCAACATTGCCAACAGCTTGCAGCTCATCGAGCAAAAGGGACTGCCACACCGTATCATTTTATGCACCGACGGATTTCATCAGCTGCGCGCCTGGATGTACCTTCAGCGCCACGCCACCGGGCAGATGGCAGATGCTGCACACAGCACAGCTATCTCCGGCAGGACACCTGCCGCGGTGGTGCCTTCCTATGCGATGCGGGAGCTGTTTGGAATCCTCAAGCTGCTGCTGGTAGGATAAATGGGCAAGGTGAAATAAGCATGGATAAGAAAATTGCCAGATTTTACAAAAAACTTTTACAATGACAGGGAAAGATTTAAGGTCAAGGGTCTATAAAAATGACGGATGATTTGGTATAATGAAGGGTAAGAGTAAAACAAAACGGCGCTGCCGCAATCAGACGGCACGCAGGAAATATTTTTTGGAGGGATGTTCCAATGGCAAAGGTGACCCTGATCGCCCATACGCCGGACCCAGAACGACTGATTGCAGCTTCTGCAAAGCTGTGTTACAGTCCATCGTCCATCGAGCAGCTGATGGATGGCTTGGACGAACAAAAAACCACCGACTTTTTAAATATGCTGACCGATTTTGGACACCAAAGTCCGATCGAACATATCAGCTTTACCTTCGGCATCGAGGAGGTGTCCCGCACCCTGCTTGCTCAGATTACCCGCCACCGCATCGCGTCCTTTTCGGTGCAGAGCCAGCGTTATGTCAAAGAAAAACAGTTTTCCTTTGTAACGCCGCCGCAGATTGCGCAGGACCCGCAGGCTGCCGCCTTGTATCAGCAGGCGATGCAGTCCGCCCACGCAAGCTATCTGGAGCTGTCCGAGCGGTTGGCGCAGAAGAACCTCGAGCAGCTGCTGGCAGAGGGAGTCGATGAAAAAAAGGCGAGGAGCATGGCAGAAAAACGAGCCATCGAGGATGCGCGCTTTGTGCTTCCAAACGCCTGTGACACCAAGATGATGCTGACGATGAACGCCCGCAGCCTGCTTAACTTCTTCCGGCTGCGCTGCTGCAACCGCGCCCAGTGGGAGATCCGCGAGGTAGCCGAGCAGATGCTTGCGCTGGTCAAACCGATTGCGCCGACCATCTTTGCCAAGGCGGGTCCCGGCTGTGTCAGCGGACCTTGTCCCGAGGGTAGGATGACCTGCGGAAAAGCAGTACAAGTCCGCAAAAAATATCTGCAAGGGGAGGCAGAGTAGCATGAAGGGCAAGCTCATCATCATCGAAGGGTTGGACGGCAGCGGCAAAAGCACCCAGATGCAGCTGCTGTGCCAACGGGCTGAACAACTGGGCAAACCGGTGCGCCGGGTCAAATTCCCGAACTATGACGAGGATTCCTCGGCGCTGGTCAAAGCCTACCTGAGCGGGGAGCTGGGTTCGTTGCAGCAGATCAACGCCTATGCCGCATCGGTGCTGTACAGCGTGGACCGCTATGCCACCTGGAGAAGGCATATGCACAGCGATTATGAGCAGGGCGCTGTTTTTCTGCTGGACCGCTACACCACCGCAAATATGTACCATCAGACCACCAAGCTGCCGCATGAGGAGTGGGACAGCTTTTTGGACTGGCTGGTGGATTTGGAGTTTCAAAAGATGGGTCTGCCCGCTCCCGATTTGGTGCTCTATCTGGATATGCGCCCGCAGACGGCTCGCCGCTTGATGGAAAAGCGCTACCACGGCGACGAGAGCAAAAAGGACATCCACGAGGCGGATTTTTCCTACCTGATGTCCTGCCGGGAAGCGGCGCTGTATGCAGCAAAACGGTTTGACTGGCAGGTCATCGAGTGCTGTGACGGGGAAAACCCGCTGCCAATCGAGCAGATTTCACAGATGATCTGGGAAAAGGTCGAACCATATCTGCAACAAGAAGGACAGCAATAAAAAGAAAGACAACGCTTTACAGTCATAATAGCAAGATAAAAACACAAGAACAAAAATAAGAAAGGAACGTTTGTTTGGATTTTCACAGAATTAGCCTGCAAGATAAAGAATGGGTGGAGCAGCTGTTGAGCTGGTCCGATTACAACAGCTGCGAGTACAGCTTTTCTTCGTTGCTCAACTGGAGCCATATACACCAGACCGAAGTCTGCCGGATGGGCGACTTTGGGATTGTGCGCAGCGGTTTTAAGGAGTTTTCCTATCTCTATCCCTTTGGAAGAGGGGACGTTGCTCCGGTCATCGAAGCCATTTTGCAGGATGCACGGGAAAATCAGGTGACCCCGACCATCTCTCTGGTGCTGGAGCCGATGAAGCAGCAGCTGCAAACGCTGTTTCCCGACCGGTTCTGCTTTGAGGAGGAGCGGGCGTATTTCGATTATATCTACACCTTTGACACCTTGGCATACCTCAAGGGAAGAAATCTCAGCGGCAAGCGAAACCACATCAATACCTTCCATAAGATGTATGAGGGTCGTTGGAGCTTTGAAACCATCACACCGGAAAATATCGGTGAGTGTGTGCAGATGAACCAGGAGTGGGGACAGCTCAACGAGCTTTCCCTCGGCAGCGGACTGCTCAAAGAAAAAACAGCGCTGACCACTGCCTTTGAAAACTTTTTTGAAGAAGGTCTGCGCGGCGGTTTGCTGCGTTTGGACGGGAAAGTGATTGCCTTTACAATGGGCAGACCACTCAATTCGGACACCTTTGTGGTCCACTTTGAAAAGGCATTTTCGGATATCCGCGGCGCCTACCAGATGATTAACCAGCAGTTTGTCCTCAACTGCTGTCAGGGCTATTCCTTTATCAACCGCGAGGACGACACCGGAATGGAAGGACTGCGCAAGGCAAAGCTGTCCTATCTGCCGGAAATTTTGTTGACCAAGTACAATGTCCGTCTAATCGAGGACGGAGGCTTTCTGCCCGGCTGCCAAAAAGCAAAGCAGGAGCAGCAGGAAACGTTGCAGCTGCAATAAAGAACAGCGAAGGAGGAAACGGCGATGGAACAGATTCATCTGATCGACCCGCTTGCCGCAGGAGAAGAGGACCGCAGACAGCTGGTGCGACTGTGGGAGGAATGCTTTGAGGCGGACGAGCCGTATTTGCAGGTGTATCGGGAGCAGATGCTGGTAAAATCCGATGCCCGCACGGTGGTTTTGCGGGAGCAGGGAAAAATCCTTGGGATGTTGACCCTACTGCCCTGCTCCTATCGGGTGGAAGGGCGGCAACTGCCGGCGATGTATCTGTTTGCCGTCGCAACTCTGCCCGAGGCACAGGGCAAGCAGGTGGCGACCCGGATGCTTTCGTGGGTGGACCGCTTTTTGCCGCAGCAGGGGATAGAGGTGGCTATTCTTGCACCGGCTACCGAGTCTCTGTACAGCTTTTACCGCAAGCGCGGGTATGAGGACTGGTTTTACCGCAGCAAGCTTACCCTTCCCGCCGGTCAGACCGGGCAGAAGGGATTGGTCTGGGAGGAAATCGGTGCACAGCTGTTTGCACAGCAGCTAGAGCGGATGGCAGGGCAGGATGCCGTCCTTTGGAGCGCACAGGAGCTGGAATTTGCCGAAGCGGAAAGCCGCCTGTACCACGGCGGGATGTACCGCCTGTGGCAGGACGGATGTCCGGTAGGGGTGTGCAATCTGTACCGTTATACAGCGGACAAGGTGATTGTCAAGGAATTGCTGACCGAGCCGGAGGTTTGTGCCGAGCAGCTGGTAAAACAGATTTGCAGCGGCTTTGAGGGAGGTTCAATCGAGTTTCGTTTGCACCCGCAGCTGGATTTGGGACAGAAGGTGCCTGCGGGGATGCTCCGCTTTTACACACGGGAGCGCCCTTTGGCAAGTGGACAGGCATATCTGCCGTTTATTTTGGATTGAGCGATGAAATAGAGAGAAAAGCAAAAAGGAGTTGGGAATAGATGGTGACAATCTTTCTTGCACAGGGCTTTGAGGAGATGGAGGCATTAGCGCCGCTGGACCTGTTGCGTCGGGCAGGGATACCGGTGCAGACGGCAGCTGTTACCGACAGCCCGCTGTCGGCAGATGAAAAAGCGGCGGACCGACTGGTGGTGACCGGAAGCCACGGAGTTCGCTTTGTCTGTGATTTGGCGGCAGAACAGGTGACCGAAGAGCAGATGCAAATGCTGGTGCTGCCGGGCGGGATGCCTGGGACTAAGCATCTGGGAAGCAGTCCGCTGGTCGACCGCTGGCTGCGCTATGCACAGCAGAAGGGCGTGTTTATCGGCGCCATCTGTGCAGCACCCTCGGTGCTGGGCGAAAAGGGGATGCTGCAAGACCGCAGTGCCACTGCCTTTCCGGGCTTTGAGCCGAAGGGAGCAATCTGCACCGGTCAGGGTGTGGTGCGCGACGGGCAGTACATCACCGCAAAGGGAGCGGGAGTCTGCATTGAATTTGGTCTTGAGCTGGTCAGCTGCCTGGCAGGAGAAGCGACCGCTCGACAGATAAAGGAAGAGATCCAATGCCAAAGATAGATTTAAGAGAATACAAAAAAGAAATCCGCTCCCAGATGCGCCGCATCCGTCGGGAGATGAGCCCGCAGACGGTGCAGGAAAAGAATGACCGTATCTATAAACGGTTGATTGCCACCCAGCAGTACCGCCGGGCAAAGACAGTGGTGGTCTATGTTTCCAAGGAGCTGGAGGTGGACACCCGCCGTCTGATGGAGCACGCATGGGCAGACGGCAAACAGGTGGCTGCACCCCGCTGTGTGGAAAACACACGACTGATGAAGATGCACCTGATTGGCAGCATGGAGGACCTGGAGGAGGGAGCCTATGGCATCCTGGAGCCATACAGCAATCTGCCGGTGCTGGAGGATACCACTAACGCCATCTGCATTGTACCCGCCTTCTGCAACGATTACCGCGGCTATCGGGTGGGCTACGGCGGCGGCTACTACGACCGCTATCTTTCCACCTTTCAGGGAGTGAAGATCGGAGTTAATTACAGCGACTGTGTGCGCCCAAAGCTGATTGGAGGTCGGTATGATGTGCCGGTAGACCTGCTGGTCACCGACCGCTATCTGCGCAGATGTACCACAAGACCTTCGGTCAGACACAGAAAACCTGTAAGACAGGGGACAAAAGGAGATGCACGATGAAAAACGAACAGGACCGCGAACAGTTGCAGCGGTATTTCGGACAGGGAAACAACAGTGACCCGTTAAAAAACAGCAACCGCCCCAAGCGCAGCGAGGACCTCTCCTTCGACCGGACCCAGTGGTTTGTATCGGAGGACGGGCAGGATGAGGACGATTTTGAACAGGAGGAGCCACAGCCGCAGGAGGATTTCCTTCCAAACGGCGGCAAAAAGAAAAAACGCAGACAGTCCCGTTTGAGCCGATTTGCTCAAAGTTTTGTGCTGATCTGCGTCTTTGTGGGAGCAGCAATCTTTTTGGCGTACTTTGCACTGATCAGTGCCAGTGACCTGTTGGGTCTGGGACAGCCGGACCAGCAGATTGAGGTCACTCTGACCGAGGAGCAGGCATCTTCACTGAGCAAGACCGCACAGGTGCTCAAGGACAAGGGTGTTATCTCCGGCAAGCTGGTGTTTGAGCTGTATGGAAAGCTCAAGGACAAGGAAGGCTCCTTCCTTGCAAAGACCTTCGTCCTCAACAACAAATGGGGATATGACCAGATTATGGACCATCTGGCATACGACAATGTAGAGTCGGACATTGTCAGCGTCACCTTCCGAGAGGGTATGACCCAACGACAGATCGGTGAGCTGCTGGAGGAAAACAAGGTCTGCACCGCCGACGAGTTCTATCAGGCGCTGGACGAAGGGGATTATTCCTCCTACGACTTTGCAGGTCTGGTGCCGGACGACGAATCGCTGCGCTTTAGAAAGTATGAGGGATATATCTTCCCGGACACCTATGAATTTTACACCAATATGAATCCGAAAGAGGTCGTCAGAAAGTTCTTCAGCAACTTTGACAACAAGGTGGATTCCGAGGTGATGCAGGAGATTCGCAGCCTTTCCAATGGACTGGGTGAACTGGACAACCTGATTACTTTGGCATCAATTATCCAGAAGGAAGCGACCGACCTGGAAAATATGAAGATGGTATCTTCGGTATTCCACAACCGTCTGAACAACAGCGGAACCTATCCGTATCTGCAATCGGATGCAACCGGCAACTATATCCGCGATGACATCCGTGTCTTTATGACCGAGGACAATCAGCAGATGTATGATGCTTATGACACCACCAAGGTGGTGGGTCTGCCGGTCGGACCGATCTGTAACCCGGGTATGGATGCCATCGAAGCGGCTATCCATCCGGCACAGAGCGATTATTATTACTTTGTATCGGACGATGCAGGCACCTATTACTTTGCATCCACTCTCGATGAACACAACGCCAACATCCGTAAGGCAAAGGCAGTGAATGCGCAGCTCAAGGAAAGTCAGGCGGTCAAGGAAAGCGGAAACTAACAGGCAGGACAAACAACAACGGAGGAAGATTATGGCAGAACATTTTGCGGCACAGCGCGACCACTACCCGGAGGTGCTGGCGCCGGTGGGCGATTTTGAACGGCTGACCTATGCGGTCAACTACGGAGCGGATGCGGTCTATCTGGGAGGCACTGCCTTCGGGATGCGCACCTCGTCGGCAAATTTTGATTTTGATACCATGAAAAAGGCAGTGGAATATGCTCATGCCCGGGATGTCAAGGTCTATCTGACCTGTAATACCCTGCCGCTCAACAGCGAGGTCGAGCAGCTGAGCGATTATTTGAAGAGCGCACGGGATGCCGGCGTGGATGCAGTGATTGTAGCGGACATCGGCGTGCTGATGGAGGCAAAGCGGGTGATCCCGGAGGTGGACATCCACATCTCCACCCAGACCGGCATCGTCAACTATCTGACCGCCAACGAGCTGTACAAGATGGGAGCAAAGCGGGTAGTGCTGGCGCGTGAGCTGCCGCTGGAGGACATCCGCCGCATCCGCGATAAAACGCCGCCCGAGCTGGAAATAGAAGCGTTTGTACACGGAGCAATGTGTATGTCCTTTTCGGGCAGATGCCTGCTGTCCAACTATATGATTGGCAGGGATGCCAACCGCGGCGAGTGCGCACAGCCTTGCCGCTGGGGATACCATCTGGTGGAAGAAAAACGCCCGGGGCAGTATTTCCCCATCTATGAGGACGAGAAGGGCAGCTATATCCTCAATGCAAAGGATATGTGCATGATCGAGCATCTGGACAAGGTCATCGATGCAGGTGTTACCTCGCTGAAGATTGAGGGAAGGGCAAAGTCCTTCTACTACGTGGCAGTCATCACCAATGCCTATCGTCAGGCGGTCGACCTCTACCGCAAGGACCCGCAGCATTTTGTGCTGCCTTCCTGGCTGGAGGAGGAGACCCGCAAGGTCAGCCACCGGCAGTATTCCACCGGATTTTATTTTGGCAGACCGGAGCAGGGACAGTACTACGAAAACGCAGGCTATGTCCGTCAGTGGGATGTGGTAGCGGTGGTGGATAAAACCGAAGGGGACATCCTCTACTGCACCCAGCGCAACAAGTTTTCTCTGGGAGAAACGGTGGAAATCATCTGTCCGCACAGCACAGTAGAGGACCGCCCGCTTTCCTACACCGTCACCTCTATCACCGATGAGCAGGGCAATCCGCGCGAGTCGGCAAACAACGCCATGATGAAGCTGACGATGCCGGCAAAGGGACTGGTGCTGGAGGCAGGCTCCATCATCCGCCGCGCCGCAGAACAATAAGACAGAAAAGAGGAGACAGATATGGCAGAAACCATCGAGTTTAAATTTGATACCCAGCTGCTCATCGAAGGCTGTACCATCGACGAGGACCGGCTCAATGATTATATCACCGAGTATTTTCGCGGGGACTGTTTGATTGTAGTCGGGGACGAAGAGCTGATGAAGCTGCATTTTCACACCAACGAGCCTTGGCAGGTGCTGGAATACTGCGCCTCCCTGGGAGAAATCTTTGATATTGTTGTAGAGAATATGCAGCGCCAGTCGGAGGATTTGCACGGCTGATTTTGGGGTAAACGAAAGAGGGAGAGCAAGCTTTTAGCTTGCTCTCCCTCTTTTGTTTAGGATAGGGCAATGGAGTCCTTGGACAGATTTTCCCAATCCTCCTTTAACAAAGAATAGCAAAGGGTATCACTTTGATCGCGGGCGTGTTTTCGTAATCTGCCCTCGAAGGTGAAGGAGCATTTTTCCAGAACCCGTGCGCTATTCTGATTATGCGACCGAACCCAGGCAGCAATCACCAGCAGATTCATTTCTGAAAAACCATAATCCACCATTCTTTTTAATGCCTGTGTTGCATAGCCTTTGTTTCGATACTTTTTGGCAATAGCGTACTCCAATTCCATATAGCCATCATAGCGATTCATGTCACTTAGGTTTATAAATCCCACAAAGTTGAAGTCTCTCTTGTCAATGATTACCTGAAAGCCCTTGTTGTTTTTCCAATATCGGATGGTATTCTGACTGTCTGCAACAGAATCGTAGAAATGAATGCCGCTGGCTCTTAAAGCAGGATCGAGACACATTTCATACAAAGGTTCTGCATCGGTGTCCTGCCAGTTTCTCAATAGTAAATCTTTTGTTTCCATAGATGGGTCCTCCACAAATAGGAATTGTTCTACTTGATAAAGTATATCATAAAATGAACTTGAGTGTTACTGCCTGTAAGAAAAACACCCGAAAGTTTTTAAACTTTCGGGTGTTTTGGGATTCGGGATTGTTTTATTCGATATAGGAAACGAGAGATTAGTCGTCCACCGAGCCGGTGACCTCCTGACCGATATTGAGGATATGGTCGCCGATACGCTCAAAGTCGGTGAGCATCTCCGAATAGAGCACACAGCCTTCATCGGAGCATTTTCCGGTCTGCATACGGTCGATCTGACCCTGGCGGAAGCTTTCGGTCATGTCGTCGATCTTCTGCTCGATGGATTCGATCGAGTGCAGGTTCTCGCTGTTTGCTTGATTGTCCAGCAACAGATCAAGAGCATCGCAGCAGACTTCCTTCATCTGCTCGATCTGGACCATGACCTCCTTGGAGAAGGTAATCTGTTTTTCTTTGATCATGTTGGTGTATTCGCAGATGTTCATAGCGTGGTCGCCGATGCGCTCGAGGTTGCCGCAGACCTTAAAGAGTGCGCTCATGTACTGGGAATCCTTCGGGTTGCGCTCTTTGACCAGCATACGGGAGATGTACTTGGAGATTTCCTTGTTCAGATAGTCGATATACTCCTCACGATTGCGTACATCTTCCACCAGAGCAAGGTTATTGTCATGGACAGCATCAAAGCTCAAGCCAACGTTTTCGCGGGTCATTTGGGTCATGCGAATCAGCTCGTTGCGGATGGCAGTGATGGCGATCGCAGAGATACCGATTTTGGTTTCGCCGCGATTTTCAATCGGAATAAACGGCTGGATGTACTCCAGGTGCATGACATCGTCGCGCTCCTCCGGCAGGTCCGGCAGGATGCGGGTCGCCAGTTTGGCAAGATAAGTGCCGAACGGGATGAGCAGGATGGTGGTGGTGATATTAAAGATGGTGTGCATATTGGCAATCTGTGCCGAAACGTTGTTTGGGGTAAAGCCTTCGACCAGAGTGGTGAAAGGAGTTAAGATACAAATAATGGTGAACAGGGTAGTACCAATGATGTTAAAGAGAAGATGGATAATAGTGGTACGCTTTGCAACACGGCTGGTACCGATAGAAGCCAGGACAGCGGTGATACAGGTACCGATGTTCTGACCGAACAGCACATAGACAGCCTGTGGCAGACCGATTACACCGCTGCTGGCAAGTGCCTGCAGGATGCCGACCGACGCCGAGGAGGACTGAATGATGGCAGTAAAAATAGCACCAGCAAGGATGCCCAGAACAGGGTTGGAGAAGCGGGTGATGATGTTGACAAAGGTCTCCGATTCGCGCAGAGGAACCATTGCCGCACTCATCATATCCATACCGATGAACAAAATACCCAGACCGGCGATAATCTTGCCGTAATGATGCAGCTTTTCATTTTTCAAAAAGACGATGAATGCTACACCGATGAATGCGAACAGCGGAGCGATTGCGCCGACATCCAAAGCGATAAGCTGACCGGTAATGGTGGTACCGACGTTAGCACCCATGATAATCCACACAGCCTGCTGCAGGGTCATCATGCCGGAGTTTACAAAGCCGACGACCATGACGGTGGTTGCAGACGAGGATTGGATGACAGCGGTGATGACAGCGCCGACGACGACGCCAAGAAAACGGTTTGCGGTCAGTTTTTCCAGAATTTTTTTCATGCGGTTACCGGCGGCGGCTTCCAAGCCGTTGCTCATCATCTGCATTCCGTACAGGAACAGACCAAGACCGCCGAGCAGACCAATCAAATCAGTTAACTTCACAGATGCTTCCTCCATAGTTTACATAAATTTATTCTTCTATTAACTTTATACACAATAAATGGATTTATTTCAAGAAGAAATCCGAAGATTTAACACGATTTTACAGGAATTTAACATAAGTGGTAAATAAACCGGAGGGATGTGTAGAAAATTCATTCAAAACAGAAAGGAAGCATTTTACAAAAAATGGAAATTAACCGTAAAACGTCTGATTACGGCTTTTTTTGATGGTTGTAAAGAAAAAGGACCCGAGCTGAAATACAGCCATGGGGTCCTTTACAAAGTTATTCTTCCATCTGTTTTCCCAAAAATCCGGCAGCGGCACACAAAAGTTTTTCCTCTGCTTCGCTGGGTTGATCGGAGTCCTCACCCAACAGCACCACACTGCCGCAGACATCGCCTGCGGAGATGATGGGAAAAGCTATCAAAGCGGTGCGCTCTATGCCTTCCACCGGATACAGCGGATGCTCCTGCGGGGAAAGGATATAGCTCTTTCGCTGGTCGCACAGCTGCTCGAGAGCAGGGGAAATTCGTCGCTCCAGCAACTCCTTTTTCGGGACACCGGCGGCAGCGACCACATGGTCACGGTCACAGACGATCACCGCTTTACCACTGGTCTTGTGCAGGATGTCCGCATACTGGGCAGCAAAAGCGGACAGCTCACCGATGGGAGAATATTTTTTAAAGATGACCTCGCCGTCGTTGCTGGTGAAAATTTCCAACGGGTCACCCTCGCGGATGCGCAGGGTGCGGCGGATTTCCTTGGGAATGACCACACGACCCAGGTCATCGATTCTTCTAACGATTCCGGTAGCTTTCATAACAGTACGCTCTCCTTATCAGTTTGGTTTGTGCTGATAGTGTTTGCTGTCCTGCGGGAAAATATGCAAGCGGTTTTGGCAGCTTTTTTTAAAAGAGAGGGAAAATAGCACAGGAAACTTTTGACAAAAAGAAAAAAGCGTCTATAATAATCAGTGAAATTAAAATTTGCTCTGAGCGATGGATGGAGGAGATGCAGGTGACACCGACAAAGGAATGGTTGAAGCTGTGGATGGAAAACAGGGAGCAGCTGAGCTGCCAGCAGGACCTGTCAGAATATTTCGAGCAGGAGGAGGTCGCCGGCTGTCCGGTGCGCACCGTTCGGGTCGGTTTATGTCCGCTGCCCAGCGGGTCACTGGTTGCGTTCGACCCTTGTGCCGCTGCCGACTGTCCGCCGCAGCCATACCTGGTTACAGCGCCGGTGGGGAACTATCCGTTGGAACTGTGCATTGCTTTCCCGCAGGGAGAGAGTCCGGTGTGTGCAGCTGCCCGCCTGCGCTTTAACTATGAACAGCCGGTACACTTTGAACAGGCATTGACCGGTCTGGAGGATTACAACCAGCTGACCACCGGAAACTTCGGTTTTGTCAGCAAAAGTGCGTTGGGCTGCCTGTGCGACCAGGTCACCCTGCAAAAGCTACAGGATTATCTGGATGGGCGGGTGTCTGCCCGTTCTCCGCAAAATCTGCTGGAGCAGCTGTTTTTGCCGATGGTGCAGCAGCAGAATCATCCGGGCAGCTGGGCAGATTGGACGTTGCCGGAAAATCAATGTCGTCTGCCTGTTTTTACCACCGGTTGGGGTGCGGGTGAATATCCGGTCTACTGGGGACAGGATGCCGAGGGCAGGGTCTGCCAGCTGGTGAGCTGGTTTGTGGACCTGCACGCCATGCAGGGAGCGGACCCTGTGGTGGAGGAAGCCTTGGAAGAATTGGAGGAAGCTCTGATTTGGGAGGATGACTGCTATAAAGGGCAGGTTTGTCTGGAAGATTGGGATGCCTTTTTTGAGAAGGAGCAACCGATTGACCTGATGGTGCGCCCGGGCAACTGTGACGACCAGCAGGTCATTGACGCTTGCCGTTATCTGCTGACAGAGCAGTACCGCCTGCTGGATGTGATGATGACCGGCTTGTTTGAGCAGTATCCGCTGATGCAGCTGCAATATGGCTATACCCGTGCAGACAATCATCCCGAGATGCCAAACCTGCTGGATAAAAATGACCTGTGGCAGCTGCTGCGCCCGCTGCGCCTGGTGTTGGATGTGCAGAGTGGCATGGTTTCTGCTGCCTTCTGGGCAAGCTGGGACCCGCAGCAGGGGGTAGGCATCAGCGTCTGCGGGGAGGACGTGACCGCACTGGACACCGCTGCTATCGTTCCGGTCTGGGAGCAGCCGGAGCCAAAAGCAGAACCGGAAGAAGATGAGGAAAGCGAGCAGCCGCAGCCGCGGCAGGAAGGGGAGCAGGAGGATGAAAGAGTGGATTGAGCGTGCGCGCAGCACCCTTTCCGTCTGTGCAAAATGGGTCATGCTGGCGACGGCGGTGGGCAGCGTGGTCGGCGTGATGGGGGTGGTGTTCCACTTTGCAGTGGAAATTGCTACCCACCAGAGGATGGAACACCCATGGCTGCTGCTGTTGCTGCCGTTGGGTGGTGTTGCGATTGCCCTGCTGTATCAGAAAACAGGGATGGAAAAGGATATGGGTACCAACACCATCCTGGAGGCGGTGCGCGGGGAACAGCCGCTGCGGCTGCGGACTGCTCCGCTGATTTTTATCAGCACCGTCCTGACCCATCTGTTGGGCGGTTCCTCCGGCAGAGAAGGCGCAGCTTTGCAGATTGGCGGCAGTTTGGGTGCTAAGATGGCAGATTGGCTTTCGCTGGATGAGCGGGAGCATCAGATGATGATTATGTGCGGGATGAGCACCTGCTTTTCGGCGCTGTTCGGCACCCCGCTGACCGCCACTATCTTTGCGGTGGAGGTGGTCAGTGTCGGGGTGATGCAATACGCAGCGCTGCTGCCCTGTCTGATGGGTGCGCTGACCGGTTACGGGATTGCGCAGGTGTGCGGGATTGCACCGACTGCCTTTGCAGTCAGTGGGATCCCCCAGCTGAATTTTTTGAGTGCATCCCAGGTCATCCTCTTGTCCACTTTGTGTGCGGGGCTGAGCATCCTCTTCTGCACCTCGATGCATATAGCAGCCAAAGGCTATGAACGTTGCTGCAAGGACCGCCGATTGCGGGCGGCTTTAGGCGGTGCGGTGGTGATTCTGCTGACCATCCTGCTGAGAACGACCGATTACAACGGCGCCGGCATGCCTATAATCGAGCAGGCGATGGCAGGGCAGGCGGTGTGGTATGCCTTTGCTGCCAAACTGCTGCTGACTGCCCTGACATTGGGCGCCGGCTTTAAAGGCGGCGAGATTGTGCCGACCTTTTTTGTCGGTTCTACCTTCGGCTGTGTGGTTGCGCCGTTGTTGGGGCTGGAGCCTTCCTTCGGAGCCGCGGTAGGGTTGATTGCACTGTTCTGCGGAGTGGTCAACTGTCCGGTTGCCTCCTTCACCTTGGCGGTCGAGCTGTTCGGCGGCGAAGGAGTCATCTACTTTGGTATCGCCAGTGTGATTGGCTATGTGCTGTCCGGCTACAGCGGCTTGTACCACGGACAGAAGATTGTTTACTCTAAGCTGGAGCCGCGCAGGATAGACGTACACAGCAGATAATCGGCATATCCTTCCTCCTGCCTGCATACTGTATAGCATCTGACGGAAAGGCGGGAGAGGGATGGTCTGCCGAATCAACGACTTTAAATACAAGGACGTGGTGGATGCTGCCGACGGATGTCGGCTGGGCTATGTCGGGGACGTCGAGCTGGACACCGCCGATGCACGCTTGACGGCAATCGTCATCCGGGGCAGATTGCGGCTGTTCGGGCTGCTGGGCAGGGAGGACGATCTTGTCATTCCCTGGGAGGACATCCAGGTCATCGGGCAGGACACCATCTTAGTGCGGACCCGACCGGCTGCGCTGAGCGGTCGCAGGCGTCATAAACTGTAGGGCTGTTCGGGCATTTTGTGTGCAAAACGTCTAAAAAAGGGAAAAACGGAAAAAATGGCGTAAAAAGGACAAAAATTCACTTGATTTTTTAAGGATGGTTTGTTATAATACTCGGGAACGGCAAAAAAGAGCGACAGAAAGCCGCACTTTTTCCGTATCTTATATCACACGTTTTGGATTGACCGGGATGGTGCCGACAGGCTAACCCACCTTTTCGGGCAGGATGAGCAGCCTAAGCCCATTGGCTCTTGTCCTTCGGAATCTCGGCAAAGCTTCCAAGACGGAGGTTTAACCTTAAGGAGGAAATCAACATGGGCGTAGTATCTATGAAACAGCTGCTGGAAGCAGGCGTACACTTTGGTCACCAGACCCGCAGATGGAACCCGAAGATGGCTCGTTACATCTTCACCGAAAGAAACGGTATCTACATCATCGACCTGCAGAAGACCGTTAAGAAACTCGAAGAAGCTTATATGTTCGTTCGCGACGTAGCAGCTAACGGCGACAACGTTCTGTTTGTTGGTACCAAGAAACAGGCTGGCGAGTCCATCAAAGAAGAAGCAGAGCGTGCAGGCGCACACTATGTAAACGCTAGATGGCTGGGCGGTATGATGACCAACTTCAAAACCATCCGCCGCAGAATCCAGAGACTGGAGCAGCTGCGCAAGATGCAGGAAGACGGCACCTTCGATCGTCTGCCAAAGAAAGAAGTCGGCAAACTCGAGCTGGAAATCGAAAAGCTGGAGAAATATCTGGGCGGTATCAAGACCATGGACAAGCTGCCAGGCGCACTGTTCATCGTTGACCCAAGAAAAGAAAGAATCGCTGTTGCTGAAGCAAAGAAACTGGGTATTCCGATCGTTGCTATCGTTGACACCAACTGCGATCCAGACGAGATCGATTACGTCATCCCGGGTAACGACGATGCAATCCGCGCTGTTAAGCTGATTGCAGGCACCATGGCTGACGCTATCATCGAAGGCAGACAGGGCGCACAGAGCGCAGAGGATGCTGAAGAAGAAAAAGACGCTGAATAATCTTTAACGTCGGATCAGTCAAGCATACAGGTCCCAGTAAGGGTTCCTTGTTGGGGTCTTTTCCCGACAGGCACCTGTGCTGGGACCTTTTTTCAAAGCATTTATCCTTTTGTTTTATAAATTTATCATTTCAGTTTGGAGGAATTTAATATGGCATTCACCGCTCAGGACGTAAAAACACTGCGTGAAATCACCGGCTGCGGCATGATGGACTGCAAAAAAGCACTGACCGAAACCAACGGCGACCAGGAAAAAGCAATCGAGCTGCTGCGCGAAAAGGGTCTGGCTGCTGCTGCTAAAAAAGCTGGACGCATCGCTGCTGAAGGTATCGTAAAAGCATATGTTGACACTGCTAAGAAGGTTGGCGTTGTAATCGAAGTAAACGCTGAGACCGACTTCGTTGCAAAGAACGCTGATTTCCAGGCATTCGTTGACACCTGCGCTCAGACCGTTGTAGAGCAGAATCCTGCTGATGTAGACGCTCTGCTGGCTTGCAAAGCTTGCGGCAGCGAAATGACCATCGCTGACCTGACCACCGAGAAGATTCAGACCATCGGCGAGAACATCAAGATCAGACGCTTTACCCGCTATGAAGGCGATGTGGCTACCTACATCCATGCAGGCGGCAGCATCGGCGTTATGGTTAAATTCGATACCGACGTTGCTGACAAAGAGGGCTTCGAAGAGTACGGCAAGGACGTTGCAATGCAGGTTGCTGCTGCAAACCCTAGCTACCTCAACGAGACCGAAGTTCCTGCTGAGGTTCTGGAAAAAGAAAAAGAAATCCTCAAGGTTCAGGCTATCAACGAAGGCAAACCGGAAGCAATTGCTGAAAAGATGGTACAGGGCAGAATTAAGAAATTCTACAAAGAAAACTGCCTGATGGATCAGGAATTCATCAAAGACGGCGACCAGACCATCAAATCTTACACCGAAGCAAAAGCAAAAGAGCTCGGCGGCAAGATCGAAATCCTCTCTTTCGTTCGCTATGAAAAGGGCGAAGGCATCGAAAAGAGAAACGATGACTTTGCAAGCGAAGTTGCAAGCATGATGAAATAAGCGATTTCTGTTCACAATCAGAATAAACGCTAAAAAAGCACAGGAGATAAATATCTCCTGTGCTTTTTTGCGTACATAAAGATAGAAAACAGGGAGAGTAGAAGAGCATTTTTAACAAAAGCAGCAGGTGTTATAGGGACAAAACCCGCGGGAGGATAGAGGACAGCGGCTCATTCCAATTAGATTCTTTATTGTGCTTTCTAAAGCAGTATGCAACACCCTTTTAAGAGGTTGCAAGGGATACAAGTGGAGCAGCAAAACAGGGGCGATGCACAAAAAAGAAACGCCCCCTCTTCGTAAACGGCATAATTCGGGTGTAAACTGCACGATGAAAATAAAAAAGCTATGATATAATAAAAATGATACAAAGATTCAGATAAAGTTATAAAGGGGCTTGACAGACAATGTCCTCACGGAATAAACTCACGACAGACAGACAGACAGACAGACAGACAGACAGACAGACAGACAGACAGACAGACAGAGATAACTCTGCCTGCTTTTGTGTTGTCCATATATTGCCATGACAGAGGAAACAGTTGTCCATTCCAAGCGGGTGGATGACCGATTCCTTTTTGTATTTTTAATAGATAAACGCAAGAAATAGGAGGATAAAGATGAAGCAACGAAAACGAATTGCCGCTTTTGTATTGGCAGCAGCGATGGTATTTTCCACCCTGCCGCTGAATGTATTGGCGGTGGAAACCCCAACAGTTGCCGCAGGTCTGTGTGAGCATCACCCTGAGCACACCGCCGACTGCGGCTACACCGAAGGTACAGAGGGAACCTCCTGTAACCATGAACACAATGAGGACTGCTACACCCTTGTGACTGAGTGTGTCCACGAGCATACCGAGGACTGCTACCCGGCAGAAAGTGTGTCGGACAACACAGATGCCCAGTCGCTGGATTTGAGCGGTCTGTCGGTACAGGTGAACTACAACGACAATACAAGTGAGACTCTCACAGGGGAAAGCGGCAAGCTGACCACTGTCCCTGCCCAGGGAACGGTGTTGACGGTCGCAGAACATAACGGCAAGAAAATTGAGATTCACTACGGTGGAAAAAAAGCTCAAACCAATCCGCTTACTGTGGATAAGGCAGAGCAGGAGGCTCTTTCCATCATCGGCGCACCGAGCAAAATCTACAAGGGAAGCAGCTTTACGCTGCAAACCTCCGGCGGCTCCGGTGAGGGTGCAATCACATGGTCGGTAGTCAGCGTTCCCGCAACAGTGGATGCAAACGGCGCTGTTACAGTAACCGACATAGGGGAGTTCCAAATCAAAGCGGTCAAAGCCGAAGATGCGGAATACAACCAAATCGAAGCGCTGATTACGCTGACAGCGGTGAAGAAATCCAGCAGCGGAGGAGGTTCCTCCTCCTCCGGCGACGCATCCTCCGATGATAGGGAAGATTCTTCAGACAAGGATTCCAACATCACCAACCGCCCGGACAAGAACAATCCAAGCACTCCCACCACCGGTCAAACCACAACGGTGAAACCCGGAATCAACGGAAATGCCAACATCAACGAAAGCACGGTACAACAGGCAATCAACAAAGCGACTGCTGCTGCGAAAAAGAATGGCAGCACCACAAACGGAATTGCTGTGGTGGTTCCTGTAAATGTGGGTGACGTACGGAAAGATGTGCAGATTACCTTGAAAGCGGATACGCTGGATAAGCTGGTGTCCTCCGGTGTCAAACGCTTCACTATCGACACCGATTCCATGACCGACTTCGGTTTCACGCTGGACACCCTCAAGGAGCTGAACCGCCGAACCAGCGGCGACATTGTTTTCAAGGTGAAGAAAACCACAGTTTCTTCTGCTGAGGCAAAGGCGGCTATCGGAAATCGCCCCGTTTATGACATCTCCCTGTGGGAAGTGAAAAACGGTAAGGAAACCCATATTATCGACCTGAACGGAAAGACCATCAGCATTGCCATTCCGTACACACCGGCGAAAAACGAGCAGCCCGGCAATCTGTATGCGGTTTCTGTGGATGCTGCGGGCAAGGTGCAGTGGATTACCAAGTCCAGCTATTATGATGCCGACCAGAAAGCGGTCATCTTCCAGCTGACCCAGCCGGGTGTTTACGGCGTGGGCTACGACGCCAAAACACCTGCTTTCACTGACATCGAAAAGCATTGGGCAAAGGACAACATCTTCTTTGTGGTCAGCCGTGGATTGCTGAACGGCACCAGTGTTACCACCTTCAGCCCGAACACCGGCATGACCAGAGGAATGTTCGTCACCGCTCTGGGACGGCTGGCTGGAATCAATCCCGACAGCTACCGGACCGGCAAATTTACCGATGTGAAAGCCGATGCTGACTACGCGCCTTATGTCAACTGGGCGGCAAGCAAGGGCATCGTCAGCGGAACAACAGACACCACCTTTGCCCCGGACAGTCAAATCACCCGGGAGCAGATGGCAGTGATTCTGAAAAATTACACTGCCAAGTTGGGTTACACCATCCCGAAAACGCTGAAAGCTGTGACCTTTGCAGATAATGCAAAGATTTCGTCTCAGGCGAAGGAGGCGGTCCAGTCCATGCAGCAGGCAGGCATCTTGGCGGGCAAGACAAACAACCGATTTGACCCTGCGGGAACCGCCACCCGCGCCGAAGTTGCCACCGTCCTGCGTCGGTTCGTGGAAATCATCATCGACTCGCAGACTGCAAATGGCTGGCAGCAGAATGACAGCGGCGAGTGGAGCTACTACAAAAATGGAGAACCGCTCAAAGGCTGGTTCTCCGTTGATCAGAAGAAATACTGGATGGACAAAACCACCGGCAAAATGTTCTCTAACGGCTGGAAGCAGATTGACGGCAAGCAGTATTACTTCTACGTCGATGGCTCAATGGCAGTGAACACCACTTCGTCATTTCGCTTTATATGATGGGGGATTCAATCAAGCCGGAACGAATGTAGTATCCTATTATAAAAATTATAAAAAGGTGCAGGTGATAGTTTCATCACCTGCACCTTTTTATATCCCTTTATTCGCCTGAAGATGTGGAAAATGCTTATCATAGAGTTTGCAGGTTTTTTTCCGATACAGTTATGAGCGCTCCTGTCTGACGGCACCTTCGGTTTGTCATCTTCTGGACCTTATCCACCCCAATTTTGCCGAAAAAGAGGTCTGTCAACGACACGGGTAGCACAACTTCAAGCAGCACCTGTAGCCTGTGTCGGTTGTGGTTCTTGGTGTGGGCTTGATTATTGCGAAGCTATCAGGCATTAAGGGGCAAAAAAAGAAAACCGCTGTAGTGTCCACTCTTGCAAGGATGGAGATTACAGCGGATTTCTTTTTTGAGAGAGGGAATCAAACGGCATGATTCTCGCTCATAGATTCCTTAGGATTTGAGCGGAGCAAGATCAAGATAAAAGATACGTCCTGCTTGCCGCATGATCATCGTTGTGTTCAGCACAGTCAATTTTACTTTGCTGATAGATTCTTCGCTATTCCAGAAAGGTTCTTTGGACATCAGGCGCACCTCCCTGTGAGACCATGCGCTTCTCTACCGACAGTAAACGGAAATTTACACTTTTAAAAACTTTTTGAGCGCATTGATATGCATAAAAAATATTTTTTCGGGATGCTCTTCCAGCAATCGTTTTATTTCCGATACTTTTTCCCAATGGACCTGTTCTGTTTCATTGGTAGATTCCGTTAAATCACCTTCTGCCTCACATAAAAATGTGTTCAGAATGATGGAATATGCTCCTGACAGATTTTGTGTTACACAGTAAGGGGTAAATGAAATTGTAGTTACATCGCCAATCTGTGTGCATACCGATGAATCTTCGCCGTATATTTTTGTAATCTTCAGACCAGTCTCTTCCCAAACCTCTCTGCGCAGCGCCGAAAACACATCCTCGTATTCCCGGATTTTACCGGCAGGAATTTCGAACATGCCATTGGTTTCGTTCCCATCTTCTTTTTGCCTTGTTTGTAGAAGAATATATGGTTCATTGCCGACCACTTTTTTAATGATTGCTCCAACACATGGTTTTGCAAATACTTCTTTTGTCATATGATTCGCTTCTCCTTGTTCCACACCGTTCTCGTTATTGCAGCTTTTTTGATAAGTACAAAACGAAGTCATCATCATGGCAGCAATCGGCATATTGAGGAGATATTTTATCCCCATACCATACACCGCTTCCATCGGGGATATACCCTCGCTTGATGTACATTCGCTGCGCGCTTCCGTATCCATTATGTAGACCTACGCTAAGGTAGACCGTTAACAAAGCAGTTTGTTCTGTTTTTTATTGCAGTTGATCCGGGCAATATCCCAAATCGTGCGTTTTGCTTGACTGCCCCCAAAATCCGACGTAAGCAGATTCTGGTCAAGAATGTTCATGGAACGCACCTTGGTTCTATTGCGTTTTTGTTTTATATCATTATACGATACTTGAACGACAAAATAAAGAACGGGGGAAATGTTTTGAGAAAAGGCAGAATAAACGTAGCCATGTGTTTACGAGCTTTAACAGATAGGTGATGAAAGGCAAAACAGCTTGAAAAATATGGATGTTTATGGTACGATAAGAATATAAATATTCACGCATTATTACTATATTGGTATTCCTCCGAAATTTCATAAAAATTCTGTAAGACGCACCAATTTACACAAATTTTTTGCAAACTGAGATGTTTCCATTGTGTGATAAATATAGCAAATATAAAAAACAGCCCAGTTGCTCTGTTTTCAGAACTTCAAATATATTTTATCATTGACCGATATTTCTTAAAGAAGTTTTGTATCAATTACAACAGGATCAATATAAATCCGGCGCCCTCTCACAGCGGTATATCAAATACAAACAGAGCGAAAAGGAGTGATGCGTATATGAATCATCTGCCTGTACAATATCTGATTGGAGGCACAGAAAAACTTAGTGATGCGGCATGGGCATTGAATGCCAAGACAGACGCAGAGGATGAAACGCTTTGGCTGCCACTGGTTGTTCATCTGCAAGATACCGCAGCTGTAATGGAGTATTTGCTGTGGCATTGGCTTCCTGATGATTATGATGACGAATTGGAGTTAACGCAGGAGAAACTTTGCAAAATCGCTATTGCAGCTGCGCTACTGCATGATATTGGCAAAGCAACGCCAATGTTTCAGCGGAAGATATTGGCTCACCGAGAGACGTTGCGGCATCGGCTGGAAAAAAATGGACTAGTTACAGAACCGCAGAAGGGCTTATTTAATGAAAAGCTGTTTCATGCTGCTGCAGGTGCGGAAATACTGCGAGCGGAAGAAATCAATGAATGTTTGGCTGCTGTAGTCGGCGCACACCACGGGAAACCGGAGAGTCATCGCATCGTTTCCTTTCGCGAAGAATCTCCGATGTCTTTCGGTTGGAACAATACAGAAGAACGGGACACCCTGTGGGGCAATACGCAACGGGAACTGCTTACTTGGGCTTTGAATGGAATCGGGATCATCCATCATGAAGATTTACCCAAATGTGGAATGGCTGCACAGATGGCGTTGACAGGTCTTGTTATCATGGCAGACTGGATTGCCAGTAACACTGCTTTTTTCCCAATGATCAGGGAGGACGAGTTGCCTCGGAAATATGACCCGAAGCGAGCAGAATTTGCCCTCCAGAAATTGAATCTTCCCGCTCCCTGGAAGGTGTCTGACGACTGGAAAATGCCCTACTTTTTTATGAGTCGCTTTGGGTTTTCAGCAAATCGTATGCAGGAAACTGTTAAGCAGATTGCAGCGGAAATGGAAAAACCGGGAATCATGATTTTAGAAGCTCTTATGGGTCAGGGGAAAACGGAGGCGGCACTCTCTGCTGCTGAGATTATGATGAATCGTTTTCATTTGGGAGGGATTGCTTTTTTCCTGCCATCTCAGGCAACCTCCAATGCCATGTTCACAAGAATGACTCAATGGGCACAACAACAGCCGGAATCCAGTGGGATTGCTGTGTCCCTGGTCCATGGACAGGCGGAATTTAATGAATCCTTTCGGCAGTTGGAAGAAGGGAGTGTTCAGGTCGGTGATGAGGAGCAGGAACTTTGGGCAAATGATATGGTACCGGAATCTCTGATTGTACACTCCTTCTTCCGAGGAAGAAAAACAAAGCTCCTGGCAAACCTGGTTGTAGGCACAGTGGATCAACTTCTTATGGCAGCGCTTCGTCAGAAGCATGTTATGCTTCGGCACCTGGGTTTGACTGGAAAAGTTGTCATTATTGATGAATGTCATGCCTATGACACCTACATGAACACCTACTTGGACTGCGCATTGAAGTGGTTGGGCGCCTATCATGTTCCGGTAATATTGTTGTCAGCCACCCTGCCCGGAAAGAGAAGAGCCGAGCTGCTCCATGCTTATTCCGGCAAGAAACCACCTGCTGAATTCAAAAATATCCAGGAGTATCCTCTGCTTACCTGGACAAGCGATAACCATCATTATAAATTGGCAATTCCATCGGAGGGAACCAGCCGGACGGTTCTCGTCGAGAGATGTACAGAAGAGCAGGCAATCGCGGAACTGGGCAATATAATCGAATATGGTTGTGTGGGTTTTATTGTAAACACAGTGAAGCGGGCACAGGAATTGTGGAAACGCTTAAAAGAGATCTATCCTAAGGCGACAATACTGATGGATCACTCCAGATATTTGACCCCGGACCGGCTGCAACATGAGCAGGATATTCTGGAACATGTTGGTAAACATTCTACATTGGAGCAACGCAAGGGAGTCATTGTGATTGGAACTCAGGTGTTGGAGCAATCTCTGGATTTGGACTTTGACCTTCTGATTACGGATCTTTGCCCGATGGACCTGCTGTTGCAGAGAATCGGTCGCCTGCATCGCCACTCCAGGCAAAGACCCACCAAGGCAATAACGCCACGCTGTCTGGTGCTTGGTGCGCAGGGAGAACTGGATGCCGGTAGCCTTGCAGTCTACGGTGCTTATCTGTTGCTGAGAACCCGGGGCTTGTTGCCGAATCAAATCAGATTGCCGGAGGACATTTCCCCATTGGTGCAGAAAACATATGATGAGGCACTTTGGGAGCCGGAATCTACACCGGAGTATGAAGATGCGAAAAATCAGCATCAATTATTTCAAAAAAAACAGCGGAAGCGTGCCAGTAGTTATTGTATGCTTCCACCTTCGACAGATGGATTCTTTGATACAATTGTTGGCACAATGGATAATATGCAGATGTTTACAGATTTACAGGCGCAGGCAGCTGTCCGCGATGGAACAGCCGCTATTGAGGTGCTGGTGGTTCAGCAAGATGAAGACGGTCAGATCAAGCTGTTGTCAAAAGAACATTCCAGAGAGCGCTACCAACTTAATATACAACCCAGCATAGAAGAAAGTCGAGTTATTGCTGCCCAGAGATTGCACCTTCCTTCTACTTTCAGCCAAAACTACTGTATTGATGCTGTGATTAAAGAATTGGAAGAACAGATGGGAGAGAAACTCTTTGAATGGCTGCAATCCCCAGTGTTACAAGGCGAGTTATTCCTTGTTTTGAATTCGGAAGGAACCGCAGAACTTGCCGGAAAGAAATTGTATTACAATCCACAGTTTGGATTAGCAGAAAAGGAGGAATAAAATGTCCGAGATTGAATTTAATCTCTTAGATGAACCTTGGATCAGAGTAATGACAGAGGACTGTACGGCTCAGGAAATTTCTTTGACACAAGCATTGTGGGAAGGTCATCACTATCGGCGTCTGGCAGGAGAGCTTCCGACACAGGATGTTGCAATTCTGCGCCTTTTGCTGGCAGTGCTACATACGGTTTTCTATCGAATGGATTTGGATGGTGAGGACAATCCTATAGAAACTCCAGGTCAGGCAGTACAGCGTTGGCAGATGCTGTGGAAGGCTGGACAGTTTCCACAAGAACCGATTCGAAAATACTTGGAACAATGGAAAGAGCGCTTCTGGCTTTTCCACCCGGAACACCCATTCTATCAGACTCCGGCAGCATCCGTAGGAACTGTATATACTGCTGCGAAGTTAAATGGCGAACTGTCTGAGAGCAACAACAAGGTGCGGCTTTTTCCAGTCTGCTTAGGAAAAGAAAAGGCAGGGCTAGACTATGCGGCAGCGGCAAGGTGGCTTATTCACCTCAACGGCTTTGACGATACCTCTGCAAAGCCGAAGGGTAAGGGACTCCCCTCACCAGGTGCCGGTTGGCTGGGGAAGCTGGGACTTATCTATGCCGAGGGGAAAACGCTTTTTGAAACACTGATGTTGAATCTGGCACTTTTAAAAGATGGAAGCCAGATTTGGGAGGAACCTGCCCCTGTATGGGAATTGGAAAAACCCAAGGGAGAGGAGCGAACAGAAATTGCGATGCCGGACAACCAGGCGGAGTTGCTGACGCTGCAATCACGCAGGTTGCTCTTGATCAGGGAGAATGAACAGGTCGTAGGATATACCCTTTTAGGCGGTGATTTTTTCTCTAAGATCAATGCCGATGCAGAACAGATGACCCTATGGGAGTATCGGGAAGGAAAGAAAAATGAACCGGGCTACAACCAACCGAAACGACTAAAACCAGATCGGCAAATGTGGCGCGATTTTTCTGCAATCACAGTACCACAAAGTAATGGCAAGACGCCCGGAATTATGAACTGGGTCGTATTGCTGAAATGGAAAGAAGTTCTTGAGAATAATTTTATCATCCATTTCCGCACTGTAGGAGCAAAATATGGTGATAAGGACTTCTTTATAGAAGATATATTGGAGGACCATCTGGATTTCCACATTTCTCTTTTGGAGGAAGGAGGAAAATTGTGGGATAAGTTGATCCAAGATAAAATTGCCCAGACCGAGAAAGCAGCATGGTTTTTGGGGGTGTTAGCAGAAGAACTTTTCAAGGCAGCCGGCGGGCAACCGGACAGCGACGCAGAAAAAGGCAGAATCTATCAGGCAAGCCAAATGTATTATTCCGCAGTGGATATTCCGTTTCGCAGGTGGCTGGCTTCCATTGACCCTGATTTGGGGGATGCAGAAGAACTCCGGGCAAAAAAAGATGAGCAGTGGCGTATGGAGGCATATCATCTCGCAATGAAACAGGGACAAAAAATGGTTCAAAATGCCGGAGAAGCAGCGTTTGCAGGACGTTGGGTAGAAGGAAAGTTTTATTCTTCACCGAATGCTTTTAATCGATTTTTCTGGCAGATAAGAGATCACTTCAACATGAAAAGCATAACAAAGGAGAAAACAGATGAACGACCGTAAAAAGCAGGTAATGAGCTTTGTGCGCAAAAAACTCATGTACTGGCAAACGGAACCCAATCCGCATCTGGTTCGTGCCGATTTGGCAAATCTGCGCCGTGGGATTGGCAAGAAGCCGGGAGAGCTACCTCAGCTCTGGGAGCTTCTGTTTCGGGATTTTCCAGAGGAGCTTATGAGCCAAAACGGCAACCCTACATGGGAAGAATGGGCGGTGTGCGGTGCCTTGACTCTATATGCCATGCATCAGCAGGGCAACGACCAGAAAATGCATATGGATGGGCAAAGGCTGGGAATTGCCATCGGCAGCTTGGCAGACGGCGATGAAGATCACCTAAAACCGGTTCAGCGCCGATTTAATGCATTTGCTACTGCTAAAGGTATGCCGGAGTGTCTGCACCATCTGCGCGGGTTGATCCAGCTTTTGCGCAGGGATGGTATCCCTCTGGATTATGTAGAATTGGCAGGAGATTTATATGTCTTCCAAACGCCGGACGGAGCTGCAAGAATTCGTCTGCAATGGGGACAGGATTTTTACCGGACTGTGTACCGGCGTCAGGAAAGAAAGGATGACAATCATGAATAACAGTGAAAGAATCTATGTTGACTTCCACGTACTGCAGACGGTTCCCCCCAGCTGTGTGAACCGCGATGATACCGGCAGTCCCAAGACGGCTATTTACGGCGGTGTGACGCGTGCCAGAGTGTCCAGTCAGGCTTGGAAACGTGCTATGCGACTGAAATTTCAGGATATATTGTCTCAGGAGGATGTGGGACAGCGAACCAAAATGGTGATTGATTTGGTCGCAGGGCAGGTTATAGCACTCGACCCGGAGTGTACCGAAAAACAGGCGCAAGACTCTGCAAAGAAGGTATTGGAGGCTGCCGGAGTCAAAGTAAAGGAAGACAAAAATCAGCTGAAGACCGGCGCATTATTTTTCATCAGCCCCAGTCAAATCCATCAGTTGGCAGAGATTGCCGCCAGACAGGAAAAGGCACCCAACAAAACGGAATGCAAAGAGGCTTTGAAAGCCAGACCCAGCGTAGACCTTGCCTTGTTTGGTCGAATGGTGGCAGATGATCCCGGGCTCAATTTCGATGCTGCCGCTCAGGTTGCTCATGCAATTTCCACCCATGCAATAGAAAATGAATTTGATTATTTCACTGCTGTGGACGACTGCTCTCCAGAGGACAATGCCGGTGCCGGTCATCTGGGAACCGTCGAATTCAATTCTTCTACCTTATACCGCTATGCCACGGTAAATGTGGAAGATTTAAAAAAGATGCTTGGAGAGGCAACACCGGAGGCAGTGCGGGCTTTTGCGGAGGCGTTTATCCGCAGCATGCCCACCGGCAAGCAGAACACCTTTGCCAACTGGACCCGCCCGGATGTGGTGTATGTGGCCGTCCGCCGAGATCAGCCCATCAATATGGCAGGTGCTTTTGAGAAGCCCGTGCGCGCCGGAAACGAAGGCTATGTTGCCAATTCCGCAAAGGCTTTAGCAGCTTATGCAGATGAAACCTACCGTGATTTTGCAGCTGCACCGGAGCTGTCTCTGACGGTGGGAAAAGGTTTGGAATCTCTGGCGGAGCCTTGCTCTGTAGATGCTCTGCTGAATACATTGGAAGCATGGCTGAAAGGGGAAATAAAATGAGTACGCTGCTTCTGCGTCTTGCAGGACCGATGCAGTCCTGGGGGACGGACTCGAAATTTGATGTGAGGAGAACGCAGCGAGAACCAAGTAAAAGCGGTGTAATTGGATTGATTGCCGCTGCATTGGGAATTCCCAGACAGGACCAGGAAATTTTACATACACTGGCATCTTTGCGCTTTGGTATCCGGGTGGACCGGGAAGGTACCATGATACGGGATTATCATACAGCCCATCCGGGAAAAGGCAGTCCTTATGTAACCCACCGTTACTATCTATCAGATGCTATCTTTGTTGCCGGACTGGAAAGTAAGGACGAGGAACTGCTGAACAAGATTGGCAAGGCACTGCAAGCTCCGGCATTTCCACTGTATCTGGGACGGCGCTCCTGCCCTCCCACCGGACGGGTGTTTCTGGAAATATCCCCTAAGCCGTTGGAGGAAGCTTTGCGGGAGAATGCACCGGATACATCCACCCGACTGGTGCTGGATGCGAAAAAAGGTGAACAGGGAGGGCTGATTCGGGATGTACCGCTGTCCTTTGATCCCACTCACCGTAAGTATGAATTTCGTCGGGTGGTTACCTATCCGTTGCATCCCATTGCTGAACACGATCCAATGACAGAATTGGGGGAGGAAATATGTACTTAACGCAAATGCGTCTTGATATGAATAACCATCGCACCTTATCAGCTATTTCTGCACCCAACAAACTCCACGGTGCACTGGAATCCTCCTTCCCCGGGGAGCGGCAGAGAAATTTGTGGCGGATTGATAGTCGAGGCGGGCAGAATTATCTTTTGATTCTCAGCTCCGAAAAACCGGACCTCAGCAGGATGGCAGTGCAGTTTGCACCACCGGGAGAAACCTGGCAAACAAAGGATTATACCCCGCTGTTGGATCGAATCTGTCAGGGCAGTCGCTGGCAATTCTGCCTTTGTGCGAATCCCACCTACAGTGTTCCGGCAGGTCCGGGACAACGAGGTCGGGTGTGTGCGCACAGCACTCCTCAAAATCAGATCGAGTGGCTAAAACGACAAAGCGAGAAATATGGATTTATCCTGTCGGAAGAAGAATTCGGCATAACAAAATCGGTCTGGTATCGCTTCAAAAAGGGAAGCAGCGGGAAAAACGTTACCTTTTTGGCGGTGACCTATGAGGGAATTTTGGAAGTAAGTAACCCGGAAATATTTCGACAGATGCTTTGTAGCGGAATAGGACGCGGAAAAGCCTATGGTACAGGGTTGATGACAGTTGTACAGGTGAGGAAATAAGTTATGGCTGAAATACCTGGAATGATTCGCCCGGAACTTCAAGCTCTTCCGCAAATTTCTGATAGAATGACATTTATCTATCTGGAGCATTGCGTTCTGAACAGGCAGGACGGAGCTATCACTGTAACAGACGACCGTGGGACAGTTTTCCTTCCTTCTGCTGCCATTAGCGTTTTGCTTCTGGGACCCGGTACCAAAGTGACCCATCGTGCAATGGAATTGATTGGTGACTCTGGAGTCAGTGTCCTGTGGGTAGGAGAACATGGCGTGCGCTACTATGCAGGTGGTCGGGCTTTGACGCATCGGGCAAACCTGTTGATTCGACAGGCAGAGCTGGTTAGCAACGTCCGGCTTCGCTTGGGTGTAGTACGTCAAATGTACAGTATGCGATTTCCAAATGAAGATGTATCCCGGTTGACGTTGCAGCAGTTGCGTGGCAGGGAAGGCGCCCGAATTCGTGCGGTATATCGTCAGTGTTCTAAAAAATGGAATATTCCATGGAATGGACGAAATTATGACCCGGAAAATTTTTCGGGAGGAGACCCGGTCAATCAAGCGCTTTCTGCCGGACATGCTTGCCTTTATGGAGCAGCTCACGCAGTGATTCAAGCGCTTGGTTGTTCGCCGGGTCTGGGATTCGTCCACACAGGTCATGAGTGTTCCTTTGTGTATGACATAGCAGACCTCTATAAAGCAGATATTACAATTCCGTTGGCTTTTGAGTTGGCCGCGACTGTGGAAAAGGAGGATATTGCCTCTGTTATGCGGAGAAACACCCGAGATGCAATGAAGAAATATCATCTGATGGAAAGGATGGTGCGGGATATTCAGACGCTGTTTGCTGCGGATGATGTATCATGTGAACTTCAAAATGCAGTGTATCTATGGGATGACAAACAGGGGTGTGTGGAAAACGGACGTTCTTACAGTGCGAAGGAGTAAAGATGATTGTTGTAACACTTACGGATTGTCCGCCTCGGCTGCGTGGAGATTTGTCCAAATGGCTTCTGGAAATCAACACAGGTGTCTATGTTGGACAGCTGAACAAGCGAGTGCGGGAAGAACTGTGGAAGCGCATTTGTGACAACCTTCCCAGAGGACGTGCGACGATGGTGTATTCTGCCAACAACGAACAGGGAATGGAATTCCGGGTCCACAACACCCGTTGGATGCCGGTGGATTTTGAAGGATTGACACTGATGATGCGACCTGCAACAACCGAATCCGGTGCGGTATCAATGGACAGATCAAGTAAAGCAGCTATTAGCCGAATGGTTCAGAACAAACGTGCCGAACAAGACAAACGAGCACAAAAGAGAGGCTATGTTGTCATTGATGTTGAAACGACGGGATTGGATCCAGCACACAACGAGATTCTGGAAATTGGTGCATTACGAATCATTGAACATAAAATATCGGAACGCTTTTCGGCGATGATTCATCCAAAGTGCCCGATTCCACAGGATATTATGGATTTAACCGGAATTACACAACAGATGGCAGACAAAGGCATCGAACTAAAAAAAGCACTGGAGGAATTTTGGGACTTTTTAGGGCAAAGTGTCGTGATCGGACATAACTTAAGCTTTGATCTGGCGTTTTTAAAAAAAGCAAGTGTGGATACCGGGATTTCGATTCCTGTAAATTCCTGCTTTGATACGTTGTCCTTGGCACGAAGAAGGGTCCAGGATATAGCAGATTATCGGTTGGAAACGCTGGCGGGCTATTTTGAGATCAAACCGGAACGTTTCCATCGGGCGTTGGAAGATTGCTACACCACCTTTCAAATCTACGAAAAACTAAATGAAATCGGATAGGTACGGGATCAAAGTCCTTGATTTTATGGGCTTTTTTTAGTCTTTTCCCCGCACACGCGGGGGTGATCCATGGCGGAAAATGTTGTATTGAAACTGGACAACCTTTTCCCCGCACACGCGGGGGTGATCCTTGGCACCATTCTTCTGACCTACCTTTGTAAATCTTTTCCCCGCACACGCGGGGGTGATCCTATACAGTGGACTACCATCCAGCGCGTAGCGAGCTTTTCCCCGCACACGCGGGGGTGATCCCGCGATTTTGCCTGATACCTTGCCAATGGTAAACTTTTCCCCGCACACGCGGGGGTGATCCTCTCTGGCAGCACCTCGTAAATGGAAAACATTGCTTTTCCCCGCACACGCGGGGGTGATCCTTACCATCTTGGCTTCTGCTGCCTGATAGCGCTGCTTTTCCCCGCACACGCGGGGGTGATCCTTCTTGCGGCATTTTCCTTCCCCCTTTTTATTTCTTTTCCCCGCACACGCGGGGGTGATCCTTTTAGCACAAATTCATCAATTTTTGCTGGAAACTTTTCCCCGCACACGCGGGGGTGATCCCTATAATCCATTGCTTACGCCTTTGGGGTAATACTTTTCCCCGCACACGCGGGGGTGATCCTTTCTACGCCAAGTTTTTCAGCTGCTTTAAAAGCTTTTCCCCGCACACGCGGGGGTGATCCTATATCACACGCGCAGAATTTGAGGAGCTAAAACTTTTCCCCGCACACGCGGGGGTGATCCTATAAAAGATAGAACCCGCCTGCTATCCTATCACTTTTCCCCGCACACGCGGGGGTGATCCTCCGATGAAGGGTGCGTTCCAGCTCATCACCGACTTTTCCCCGCACACGCGGGGGTGATCCTTTCATCCCCCACCTTCACCATTGGATAAAAGACTTTTCCCCGCACACGCGGGGGTGATTTCAACATCATCTAAGTCAAAGCCCTGCTCCAAGACTTTTCCCCGCACACGCGGGGGTGATCCTTGGATTTTTACGAGAAAAACAGGAGTTTTTCCCTTTTCCCCGCACACGCGGGGGTGATTTTCCTTGTGCGAGTAGCAGAGAAGTGCTCGATTGGCGTTTTTCTATATGACAGCCATCATGTGAAAAACAGAATATTTGTTGTGACAACAAGGAAAGAGTGAATAAGAAAGACCTGCACAGCTATTATCCAGCTGTGCAGGTCTTTCTTATATTTGGCTCGGGAGTAGAACCCCGTTGGTACACAATTTTTATGGGAAAGTCCAGTGTGTGATCTCTTCTCTTAAATCTCTAATAAGAGCTCATGGTCAAGTCGGTGCTTTACCATTGATAAGGATTGCGTTAATCGGCATCATATAAAAACCGCACAGCTGTAGAGACAGAGCATGGGTAAAGAGATTAAGCGTAGTATACACCGAACAGAGTAAGAATATGGTCAGTTTCATTTAGAAAGTTATGAGGAACCTCTGGCTCTACATAATACAAAACCAAACAGCATGGATTGTATCCGCTGTGGTGAGTGCCTAAAGCGATGTCCCAAGAAGGCAACCCATAAAAAAGAAGGAGCAGAGCAACAACCGAAGGGATGAGCGGGCGTTTTGGGAAAAAGATGAAGTGAAAAACGAGGGAATTATTTGCACACTGTAAAAAAATAATGAATAAACATCTTGACTTCTATCATAAATTGACCTATAATGGGGACAACTAAATATTGCGTCATAGGTACTCTGTTTTCAGAGGATAATGGGGAATGCAGTGTGAATCTGCAACAGCCAACTCTACTGTATTAAGGAGTGCTTATTCATATCCATTGGATTGTTTTCAATCTGAGAAGGGAATAAGTGCGATGAATTTAAGTCAGGAGACCCGCCTAGGATGGTGTCTGCCATTTCGGTATGGGAAATGAAAGCAAAAATGATAGGGTCATTGCGTTCACAGGGAGTATTATACCGATTTTGGTATAATACTCTTTTTTTTTGCAGACGGCACATTTAGCGAATTTACAATCGGAAAGGTGATTCGATGAAATCTCGCAAATTGATCGCTCTGTTACTTGCGGCTGTCATGCTGATTGGAACCATGACCGGATGTAATCAGAGTACAACAACACAAGCGGAAGTCCAAAATGAAACAGAGAACACAACAGAGGAGAACACAGAAACAGGCGTCAAAAAGGTAAAAAATCTGGTAATTGGTACAACTACACCCAATACGACCTTTAACCTGTACAGCCAGACGGACATCTTTGGACGAATCAATTATGTCGGATTTGTCCGTGGAAACTGGGTATATGAAGCAGAAGACGGTTCTCTTCAGCCCTACTTCTTTACTTCCTTTGATATTTCGGATGATGGTTGTGTTTTGGACTTTACATGGCCTACCACTGCTGTCTGGGGCGATGGTCAGCCGGTAACATGGGACGATATTGCATTTACTATCAAATTTTTGGCGGAAACTGCAAAGAGTTCTTATTTCCTGAATCTGGTAAGCGTTGAGGAAACCGGAGAAGGAAAGGGAAGGATTACCTTCAGTCAGCCGGATGTTTATGGCTGGTTGTCCGGCTCTGCCATGATGCAGGGCGTACTTCCAAAGCATATCTGGGAAAAGTTTGAAGGAAGTGACGAATACAAAAATTATACCGGAGAAGATGCAGCCATCGGATGCGGTCCGTACAAGCTGGTATCCAAGGATGTTGATGCGCAGATTTCCTATTATGAAGCAATTCCGGAAAATAACTACCACGGGGATATTACCGTTGAATCGGTCACCATCAAGACATATGCGGATGCAACTGCGGTAATGGCTGCTTTGAATGCAGGTGAGATCGACTGCTATTACGCATATTCTTCTCCTATTGATTACACCCTGATGGATATGATTTCTGACCCTGCCGTAGATAAGGGGGAGAGTGTTTATTCGGGCTGCAACCAGATGACCTTCGGTATGACCAGAAAAGCCGGCAGTGATTACAACTTCCGTTTGGCAGTTACCAAAGCGATGGACTGGGCGCTGCTGTCGAAGACCATCGGCGGCGATGATGCGGTTATTCCATGTGCCGGCATTATTCCGCCGTCCTGTAACGGTTATGTAGAAGGACTGCCACAGTTTGCACAGGATGTGGAGGAAGCTAAGAAAATTTTGGATGATGCCGGTTACCTTGATGTGAACGCAGATGGCTTCCGTGAATTCCCGGATGGTTCTGAAATGAAGATTTTGGTGGTTCCACAATACTCCAAAGATATGAATCTGAGAAATCGTATTGCAGAAGTCATCGTTGACAATCTTGCATCCGTAGGCGTAAACGCTTATGTTGACCAGTCGATCATTGTAAACTCTGAGGTGTGGGAAAGCAATATCAAGGAGGGAAATTATGATATTGCCATCGGCTACACAACCGCCGGTGTGGCAAGACATACCTCTGCTTTCCGCTATTATGTTTATGAGCCAAAGCCGGGAACCGACCGCAATGCTTCCTGGTTGTGGGGTACATACACCGACCCGACCTTTAATGAAACGGTATGGCGTATGCTGGGTGCCCATTCCAGCGAGGAATATCTGGAATGTATCACCTATCTGCAGAATGAAGCAGCAAAGACCCTGTTCGGTACTGCTCTGAGCTGGACCTCCTGCTATTATCCATATCGCACAGATAAATATGAAAACTGGTATAACCGTGCTTCCTGGGGTGTTGTAAACGACGAACTCTGGTATACACTGACTGCAAAATAATGTGACAAAAAGGGTTGCTCCTTGTCCCTATCCATTGAGCAGCCCATTTTTTATGAAGGTTGTGAAATCCAACGATGACTAAGCATATTTTCAAAAGAATTCTTGCTGCGTTTGCTACGATATTTGTTGTGATTACCATCAGCTTTTTTATGGTCCGGTTTATGCCCGGAGACCCGCTTCAGCACATTGTTGGTCAGGAGGAGTACTATTATCTGCTGGAAAAGGACCCGGGAGAACTGGAATTTATCGCTGAGAAGTATGGGCTGAATGATTCCTATGGTGTACAGTATGTAAGATATTTAAAAAGCATTGTTACCATGGACTTTGGAATTGCATATTCCAATAAGCAGCCGGTTTTGGATAACGTACTGAAAAGTATCTCGTGGACTGTTAGGCTGTCGATACCAACATGGATTCTGGGGGGAATCTTTGGTGCGGTATTAGGTGTTATAGCGGGTTGGAAGCCGGGAAAACTGTTTGATTCTATTATGACGCCGATTGCGCTGTTCCTGAATACAGTACCCTCCAACTGCATTGGTGTCCTTGCACTGGTTGTTTTTGCTTATAATTTGAAGTGGGTTCCCATCAGTGGAATGACCAGTGGGATGACAACAGGTTGGGAGAGGACATTGGATATTTTGCATCATATGGTTTTGCCTTTGTCCATTTTGATTCTGTTTCGCACAGCCAGTGACTTTATGACGATGAAAAGCAGCGTGTCGCAGATTAGAAAAGAAGACTTTACTACAACAGCAGAATCAAAGGGACTGCCGGAAAGAAAGGTGCTGTTCCGTCATGTAATCAAGAATGCAATGCTTCCGTATGTCACCAGTATGTGTATGCAGATGGGCAGCCTATTATCGGGTTCTATGATGATTGAATCCATCTTTGGTTGGAAGGGCATGGGGCAGTTGTTTTATCAGTCTGTTTCAAACCACGATTTTCCTACAGCACAGCTGTGCTTTCTGGTTTCGGCATTTTGTGTGGTGATGGCAAATCTGATCAGTGATATTGTGATTGCATTCATTGATCCAAGAATTGCTTCTTAAGGAGGTGCCGATATGCAGAAAAAGAAAAAAATCAATCTTCCTGTAGTGATGGGAAGCATCATCATTATATTTTTTGTTGTGATTGCTCTTTTGGCACCCTATATTGCTCCGTATGACCCGGCAGCAACCAGTTCGCTGACCTATGCAAAGCCAAGTGCAGAGCACTGGCTGGGGACCAATGATGTGGGTCAGGATATTTTCAGCGAACTATTGTATGGAACTCGCATATCGATGGGAATCGGTGTTTTCGCTGCATTTGTTGTTACCATTCTGGGAACGGTTCTGGCGCTGTTTTCCGGGTGGTATGGAGGATATGTGGACAAAGCTGTTACTGCTTTGACCAATCTTGCAATGGCATTGCCGGGTCTTGCGCTGACAACCCTTCTGGTGTGCTATTTGGAGCCGGGAATGCTGAGTATTGTGGTGGCAATTTCGGTAACATCATGGACCGGAACGACCCGAGTGCTGCGCTCCCGCATTCTGTCGCTGAAGGAAGAACCGTTTATTAAAATTGAAAAAGCAATCGGACAAAAGGACATTGTCATCATGTTTAAACATCTGCTCCCCAATATCAAGGATATCATCCTTTCCCGTGGAGCGATGGCAGTTTCCGGTGCCATGATGACAGAGGCCTCGCTGAGCTTTCTCGGCTTGGGTGCATTTGCTGAAAAAAGCTGGGGTGCAATCCTGCACTTTGCATTTTTTCGAAATGGTGTTGTCCGTGGGCAATACTGGTGGTATCTGCCGCCCATCATCTGCACCTCTCTGGCAGTGCTTGGTTTTATGCTGGTTGGCTATTACGGTCAGCAGAAAAAGTGAGGTGTAAAGGATGCTGGAAATAAAAAATGTTTCGGTTCAGTTTAGCGATGAAAGTGATGTGCAGGCAGTCGAAGATGTGAGCCTGACAGTTGCCGAAGGGCAGAAGATTGCACTGGTAGGAGAGACCGGCAGCGGCAAAAGTGTTTTGCTTCTTGCAATTTTGAGGCTTCTTCCAGAAACGGCGATTGTAAAAGGACAGGTGCTGTACAAAGGAGAAGATTTGCTGAGCTTAAAGAAAAAACAGCTGAACAAGATTCGTGGAGCCGAGATTTCCTATGTGCCGCAGGGAGGCGGAGGAAGCATGAATCCTCTTTTGAAGGTTGGATTTCAGGTAGGCGAGCCACTGATGGAGCACAAAGGATTCACAAAAAAGCAGGCGGTCCAAAGAAGTGTTGAGCTGCTGAAGATGTTTCGTTTAGGTAACGAGGAACAACTGGTCCATGCATACCCACATACTTTTTCGGGCGGTATGAGACAAAGAGCAATGGTGGCGATGGGAATTTCCGCAGGAGCGAAACTGATTCTGGCAGACGAACCCAGCAAAGGACTCGATGAAAAGAGAGTTTCGCTTGTGGTAGAGGCGTTTGAGCAGCTAAAAGAAGAAAGCCTGCTTTGTGTCACACATGATATGATGTTTGCAGGAAGAATTTCAGACCACATCTGTGTCCTCTATGCAGCACAGCAGGTAGAGTATGGTCCAACCGAAGAGATACTGAAAAATCCGCTTCACCCATACACACAGGATATGATTTTGGCAATACCGGAAAACGGGATGAAAGTTTCCATGACGGGATTTGCTCCGCCTCACACGGATTATCAAAACTACGGGTGCCGGTACAAGCATCGGTGCAGATTTTGCACATCAAAATGCGATACAATGCCGCCGGTGTTTACACTTGGCGATAGAAAGGTAAGGTGCTGGAAATATGAGAATGAAAACTGAGAACCTTACCAAAATTTATAAAAGCCGTGTGAACAAAAAAGAAAATTTTTATGCTGCCAAAGATGTAAATATTACCTTAATGGAAGGGGAAACCATTGGGCTGTTTGGAGACAGCGGCAGCGGAAAATCCACATTAGGGCAAATGCTTTCGGGTCTGCTGAAACCTACCTCCGGTAGGATATTCTTCGGAGAAGATGAGCTGAAATATCCCTTTAAAGGTCCTCATAGGAGGGAGGTCCAGATCCTGTTTCAGCATCCCGAAATTTCATTTAATCCGGCATTACCCTTGCTCAGCAGCTTGAAGGAGCCTTATTCGCTGTATAACATCCCATATTCATTATCGACCTTGATTGAAAATGTAGAAAAATTTGGATTACATGAGGAACACCTGTATCGAAAACCGACTGAATTGTCCGGTGGTGAATTGCAAAGAGCAGCGCTTTCCAGACTGCTGGTCATGGAACCAAAGGTGATTATCCTGGACGAACCAACCTCCATGCTGGATGTAATCACACAGGCACAGATGATTCAGATGCTGCGGGAATACCAGAAAAAGGCAGGTACGTCGTATGTGTTTATTACGCACAACAGGACATTGTGCGAAGAAGTTTGTAATCGAATTTATGATGTGGAAAACGGAATTGTCACATTGGAGGAATCGTGATGGAAAAAGAAATTAAAAAGATTGCCATTCTTCATTGTAAAAAATCCGGTAGAGTCTGCACCGGCGCTGCGTGCTTTCGGGCATTTTATGACCGAAAGAAATCGTTTGAACAGTACGAAGGGCAACCGGTAGAGCTTTCGGCTTATTTTGATTGCAATGGCTGTGAAGCAGATAAACTGAACGACCCGGGATTTACAGAAAAACTGGAACGGATGAAAGAGGAACATGTCGACCGAATTCATATCGGAAAATGTTGTCTGGCTCGGTGTGAACAATTAAATCAAATGAAAGAAGCAATGGACAGGGTGGGTCTTTCTTATGTAGAAGGCACACATTAGTTCATTCTGCCTTTCAGATTGGGTTTGGTCGAATGACGATACCCGAAAATCTAACCATGATATACTCTCCTTCCGATTTATCAAGAAAGGATAAATCATTCTCCTTCCCACAAAAACAGCAGCTGCCTGCAAGCAGCTGCTGTTTTTGCCAAAATAAAAAAATGAGTGCAGGAAATCGAATGACCTTTTCGTTCTCAAAGGTTCAGGGCATTTTCCTATTTAGATATGTATATAATATACTCATTTCAATGATTTTGACTGTGTATTTATACAAAAAAATAAAACAATACGATAAAGTCTTGTGAAATAGTATGAATCACAGTATAATGAAGTCGACCACTCATTTTTGATTCAGGAGGGATTTTGAGCGATGTTGGATCTTATTTTAAAAAATACCGTTGTCTATGACGGTACAGGTGCACCTCCCTTTCATGGGAATATCGGGATTGCACAGGGGAAAATTGCAGTACTTTCCCAGCAGCCGATAGCAGAGAAAGCGAAGGAAATCGTAGACCTTGGCGGGCTGGCGGCAGCTCCCGGCTTTATTGATTTTCACTCGCACAGTGATACGACCTTTTTGCCCGACAGCCGCTGTCAGTCCAAGCTGTTTCAGGGCATCACCTCCGAGGTGACCGGTCAATGCGGCTACACCGTTTATCCTTGTAAGCCGGAAAATCTGGAATTGATGAAGGAGTTTTCCTCGGTTAGCAGCAAGTGGGATTCCTATGTTTCTACCTCTATGGCGCAGTTTATTGAAAAAGCCAAGAGTGGAAATCGTCCAATGGCGACCAACCAGCTTCCGATGGTCGGACATGGAGCTTTGCGCGCCGGCGTCATGGGCTTTGAAGGACGAAAAGCCACCGCAGAGGAACTGGCGGACATGGCTGCCTTGCTGGACAAAGAGATGGCAGACGGAGCCTGGGGGATGACGCTGGGTCTTGGCTATGCGCCCGGCGTATTTGCCGACCAGGAGGAACTGAACGCAATGGGTGAGGTGATAGCCAAATACGACGGTATCATCGCTTCCCATATGCGCAATCAGGGAGCGGAGATTATCGCTGCCCTGGAAGAAATGTATGAAATCAACCGAAAGACAGGTGCAAAAGTCCACATATCCCACCTGAAAGCCAGCGGCAAGGAGCAGTGGGGTTGGGCACCGAAAATTTGGGAATACATCGAGCAGGCACAGAAAAACGGCATTGCTGTAACGGCTGATATGTACCCGTACACAGCGGCGGCAACCGGCATTACCAATATCCTGCCGAAATGGACGCTGGAGGGCGGAGTAGCGGCTGCGGCAGCTCGGCTTGCTTCTGACCAGAGAGGTCAGATTTTGGCAGAGCTGGACCATCGCTTTGCGGAAAAGGAGGACGGTGAAGCCATTTATGTGGTCACCACCTACGGACTTTGCCCGGAAGCCGACGGCAAAAATATCTATGAGATGAGCCAAATCTGGAACTGCACCATGTCCGAAGCAGCTGCCCGACTGATGGTGGAAACCAAAGGCAGCGCAGACTGCATCTTCTTCTGTATGTCGGAAGAGGATGTGCTGTACTTCCTGCGCCAGGAGGTCACCATCGGGACCGATGGTTGTGGTATGCCGCTGAGTAAGGAGGAAAATGAGGGCAGACCGCACCCGCGTCACTTTGCGACCTTCCCACGGTTTTTCCGTCTGGTGCGCGAAGAAAAGCTCTGTACACTGGAGCATGCAGTCTACCGTGCGACCGGATTACCGGCTCAAATCATCGGATTGCAGGACCGCGGTCTGCTAAAGGAAGGGATGGTAGCGGACATTACCGTCTTTGACCCGGATACCATCGCCGACAAAGCGACCTATGAAAACCCATTCCAGAAGGCGGAGGGCATTGAGCACGTCTTGCTGGCAGGAGAGTTTGCCATCCGCAACGGCGAACAGACCGAGAAGCGTCTGGGTCAATTTTTGCTAAAAAATCGGTAGGAAGAATGGACCGGAGATAATAGGATAGGGGTTCTGTTGATACTCCCTATTCCACCAGTGAAATCGAGGCAAGCAGAGAACAAAAGGTAAAAAAGAGCGTGGAGAAATTTTTCTCCACGCTCTTTTTGTTATAATAACTTTTTAACAGATTTGGATTTGACCCATAACACACAACTGGGGTATCTGAAGTGTCAGAGCAACGAGTTGACAGACTTGGATTTAACCCATAATACACAACTGGGGCATCTAAGCTGTCAGAGCAACGAGTTGACCCATTTGGATTTAACCAATAATACACAACTGAATGAACTGCACTGTGAGAGCAACAAGTTGACCCACTTGGATTTAACCCATAATACACAGCTGAGTAATTTGAGCTGTCATAACAACCAGGCATCTATTCAAAGCGGCACTTCTCTTGAGACACTGCAAACACAGTTTGGCTTTGATGTAAACAAGGTAAGTAATGAAAAGGCGGCAAATTTGAAAATGGCAAGGTAATCTTCACTAAAGCAAGTATGAGCTATATCTATGATTGCGGCAATGGTAAACAAGAAAGCTTTACTATGCTAACAAAAACACTTAGCAGAGCTGGTGCCGGGTAAACAGCCCACTGTCGCAGAAGATGGCTGGAAGGACTACTGGCGCTGCAAACTGCATAAGAACGAATTCTTTGAGGATGAAACCTGCGAAACTCGAATTGCCAATCTGGACGAATGGAAAACAGGCAAGGGAAAGCTGGAAAAGCTTACGCCTGTTGCGACAATCGATGAAGAAACCTTCCCGGATGAAAAATTCAGAAATTTCCTCCTTGCTTTGCCGGAAGGTAACGATGGATTTTTTACACAGGCGGAGATTGACAGCATCACAAAGATAGATTGTAGCAATCAATCGATCTCGGATTTAACAGGAATTCACACATTTACCGCTCTGACCGAATTGGTTTGTTATGAGAACCAGATTAGCAAGCTGGATTTGAGTCAAAATTCTGCCCTGGAAAAGCTGAACTGCTCCAACAACCTTTTGACCGAGTTGGATGTCAGCGCGAACAGCAATTTGCAGGACCTGCAGTGCAATGCCAACCAGCTGCTTTATCTGGACCTGAGCAGCAATGGTTCGTTGGACAGTCTGTCCTGTGACGACAACAAGCGAATGATTGTAAATGGCACTGCCATCAGTGAACTGAATGGATTTCAAGCAGACAATGCAACGGTTCAAAGCGGAGGAAACTTCGACGGTGGCAAAGTCAATTTCACTGCCCATGAGTTGATCTACAAATATGATTGCGGCAATGGAAATACGGCAACCTTTACGATGATGTCCGAGCATCAAACGCAGTTGGTAGAAGGAAAAGCAGCAACCTGCGAAGAGGCGGGACAGAAATCCCACTACAAGTGCAGCATTTGTGGCAAACTCTTTACAGATGCAGACGCAGCAACCGAAACGACAGAAGATGCGCTTATCATTCCGCCTACCGGTCATCAGTGGGGAGAACCGGTGATTGTTTTTGCCGAGGATGGAAAGAGTGCAACGGCAAGCGTGACCTGTCAAACGGACAAGAATCATGTAAAAGATTTGTCAGAAACTCTTTGAAGAAGAAAGCTGCACCACCGAAATCACCGATTTGGAAAGCTGGAAAACAGGCAAAGGCAGATTGGATCAGCTGACCCGTCCGCAAAAACCGGACAGCGGCGAGGACGATAAAGACGAAAAACCGTCGGAAAGACCGGAATCTTCCGAAGAAACAGAGTCCATTGTGAAGCCGAACACCTCTAACAAGCCGGATTCGTCTGTAAAACCGGAACAACCGAATGGAAACAACAATGCAGCCGTTACGGTGAAGCCGACCATCACCGAGGATACTGCCAAGGTGGAGCTTTCAAAAGAAACGATTGATAGAACAATCGCCAAAGCAGAAAAGAAATCGAAGGAAAACATCTCAGTCGAGGTGGAAAGCAAGACTGGAAATTCAAACAACCTTTCCTTCGATCTTCCAAAGGCAACGGTGGAAGCTCTTGTGAAAAAGAATGTACAGGAGCTCAAGCTCAACACGGACAGTGTCGACATCACCCTGAGCCGAGAATTGCTCAAGGAAATTCAAAATCAGATGGCAACAGATGTGCGGCTTACCATTCAAAAAATAGATAACAGTAAGTTGGATGCACAGGCAAAGAGCATCATCGGCAACAGACCGGTCTATACATTTAGCATTGTTGGCAGCAACGGTAAGCAATTAACTGATTTTGGAAAGGGACGCGTTTCCATCTTCCTTCCATACACAATCAATGCGGGTGAGAATCCGGCAGCGCTTTTGGCTTATCAAATCGATCAGAGTGGTAAGGCAATCCAGCTGTCAAACTCAGCGTATCTTTCTGAAAGACAAGCTGTTGGTCTCGTGGCTGATACCGTCTCCTGCTTTGCAGTCGGTTACAAAAACGTCCCTGCCTTTACCGACACTGCAAACCACTGGGCAAAGAGCAGCATTGAGTATGTTGTAGCGAGCGGGTTGCTTTCTGAAACGGGCAATAGAACATTTTCTCCTGATGCACCGATGACAGCGGAAGTATTTGCCGCTGCTTTAGGAAAATTAGCCGGTGCAAAAGCAGGAACCGATTCCTCCTATCTGGAATGGGTGAACAACCTTGGCATTATGAACGGGTTGGGTGAAGGAAAGCTTCAGACTCAGCAGAAGATGACCCGAGAACAGATAGCGGTTGCTCTGTACAATTATGCAAAGTATATCGGTTTTGAGCTGCCAAAATCCTATGAAGAAAATATCTTTACAGATGCAAATCAAGTGCAAGAAAACGCGAAGCAAGCGGTAAAAGCGATGCAAATGGCAGGAATTCTTGCCGGAAAAGACGGAAATCGTTTTGACCCGAAGACAAATGTAACCAGAGCAGAAATGGCGGTTATCCTGGAACGTTTTGTCAAGGTACTGATCGTGGGCGGCAGCAGCGAAGGCTGGATGTGCAATGACAGCGGAAAATGGATGTACTATGAAAACGGCAAAGCGGTCACCGGAAAGAAAAAGATTGACGGAAAAACGTATACCTTTAACAATGAGGGAGTCGTTGCAGAGGAAACAAAGAGCAAGGAATCTGCATCGAAGCCAGTCAGCAAGGTAAACACTTCTGGAAAACTGTCCATCAAGAACATTTTGCTCAACTTATTTTCAAGTAGGAAATAATGATTTCATACAAATTGTGTTCCCCAATAAGGGTAAATGAACAGATTATTTGCCTGCTGTAAACAAACCCGGGAGCGGTACTCTATCAGAGTACCGCTCCCGGGTTGTTGTTTAGGGTGGTTTTTCTATATTCGCAAAAGGAAAGAGAAAATAAAATCAGCTTGCAAACACTTTCGTTTGCAAGCTGATTTTAGAAAGGTGTCCTATTGGATTGCAAGATTTATCTTCTTGTAGATGCTACCTTGCGGAATACAGGCGCCAACAGGCAGGCAACAGTGACTGCGATGACGGCATTGACCAGCGAGGTGAGCAGGCTGGTGCCGCAGGCAGCCAGGGTGACGTTCAGCGGTTCACCATGCAGGAAGTGATAGGTGATGAATTTTTTGCCGATGTACAGTACGATGTAGCACAGCTGACCGAGTACACCGGCGGTGATGATGCGGGCGGGTGCAATTTTATCCTTGGATTTACCTACTACACAACCGGCAGTGTAAGCCATCAAAAATTTGAAAGCAAAGGTAAAAGGAGAACCGGCAATAAACTGCGGAATGGTGAAGTCATACATCATCGAACCGATGCCGGCAGAGAGTCCTCCGGCAACCGGACCGAGCGAAAGACCAGCCAGAAGGCAGAAAGCATTTGCAACGTGTACACGGGTAATATCACCGCCGATTGCCAGTGGAATGGTGAAAGAAATATAGTTGGAAACAAAGACAATAGCACTCATCATACCGATAAAGGCAACTTCGCGGGTGGTAAATTTGTGGTGGCTGCTGATTTTTCTGCCGCAAAACACAGCTGCACCGGCAAGAACAAGGGCACATACAATGTTAAGCAGGACATTTTGTCCGGCAAGTGCGTTTGCCCCAAAGAACATGGCTGCAAAGATGAAAGCTGCAACGGCAAGCTTCCAGATGGTTTTGTTCTGCTGGGTGGTCTGTTCATTGTTTTCTGTCTGGTTCATAATAACACCTCATTGTTTTCCACTCGCCATGCGACGGCAGCATTATAGAATGCTGTATGGTTTTGTGCCAAAGCGATGGTCCGGCATAGCCAGTACCTTTTCGAGCATGACACCGTGTCGGGTATCGGTCGAATAGCTGAAAGTGGTTTTAATACATTCTTCCGCAAAACAGGTCGCCTTTCCCATGGCAATCGGGAGACTGTCACCGGACAAAAATGCGCCGGTAAGTACACTTGCAAAGATATCTCCTGTACCTGGGTAGGAAACAGGAAGATAATCACAATTTACAATCCAGAAGGTATTGCTCTTTTTGTCGTACCCTAGATTGGAAATCGTACCGGTATCCATAGGGACTCCGGTGATGACAGTGTACTGTGGTCCCAGGTCACCAAGTTGTGTGAGCAGCTGTCTGGCATCCTCCATCGAGAGCGCCCGGTCGATGTAAGGAAGATTCAACAGGAGACAAGCCTCGGTCAGATTGGGTGTGATTACATCCGCTTCTCGTACCAGCTCTCTCATACGTTCGCACATCGCTCCTGTATAGGTGCGATATGCTTTGCCGTGGTCCCCCATAACCGGGTCCACAACTGCCAAAGCGTTGGGGTAGGTGTGGATAAAGGCAAGGCAGTGGTCGATTTGCTCCTCGGAACCTAAAAATCCGCTGTAGATACATTCAAACTCCAGTTCCAGTCGCTTGTAATGTTCCAGACAGGGAAGAATAAAATCGGTCAAATCCCGAAACTCCACCTCACCCAATCCACCGGTGTGGGAGGAAAGGATTGCAGTGGGAACAGGGCAAACCTGAATCCCCATAGCGGATAATGTTGGCATAATAACAGAGAGCGAGCAACGACCAAAACCGGAAAGGTCGTGGATTGCAGCAACCCGTTTTAAACGGTCATTCATAGCAGAAGCCTCCTTCGACTGCAAATCGGAATGTAGGTTTATCGTCAATTTTTCTTTGCAGTGCAGGAACCCCTGCCACATACAAAGTATACGAAACCTCATCTATTTTATCAAAAAAGAAGTCAGCTGTCCTGCGTTTTGAGAAAATATACGATATTACTAAATTTGAGGAAGAAAATTGGAAGAAAACTATCATAAAATAACAAAAAATATTTTCAATAAACAGATGTAGTAAATTGATATAGTTAAATTATATAAAAATTTCCGATATACAAAGAGCAAAGGTGGAAGAAAGGTATAAATTCTATTTTCTTGATGGTCCTTTCGATGCAAAGAAAATGGAAATAAATGTGCAGGCGGGTTTTATATTTGTAATAAGAAGGGAAGTGGTATGGGGAAAATAGGAAATCATTCCTCCAAAAGAAATCATACGAAAGGAGGATTCTTCTTTTTGCGTATGGTGGAGATAAAAAAGTGAGTTGAGAACGATAGAATTTTTGAATCAAATGGTGTGCTTTTTGAAAAAACATGGACAAAATCTGATAGAAATGATAACAAATTGTAGCATATCGGCATCAACATCAAAGAGCAGCGCAATATGATTTATCTATCGAGATATAGAATCTACAAGAGATTATTGATTAGACCTTGCCTGAATATGGTAGTATAATGATACGCGAAAAAACAACGATGAGATTGAATCATATAAACAATATTGTGTGGGAGCAGTCGGGAGGAAAACGGAATGAACATACAGATTGTTTCAGGCTTTTTAGGTTCAGGGAAAACCACATTTTTAAATCGCTATATGACCTGTTTGCAGGGGCGTGTTGCCGTTATCGAAAATGAGTTCGGACCGGCAGGACTGGATGCACAGCTTTTGGGGGAAGAAGTACCGGTAAAGGAAATCAGCGCCGGATGTATCTGCTGTAGCATGGCAATGGATTTTCAGCAGGGGATTGCAGAGGTAGAGCAAAAATACCACCCGGACTACCTTTTAATTGAACCTTCCGGTGTGGGACGTTTGTCTGATGTGGTGAAGGGTTGTACAGACCAGGGCTATTCAGTCGATCAGCTGATTACGATGGTGGACCTTTCTTCCTATGAGGATTATGCACAAGCGTTTGGAGAGTTTTATCTGGATCAGATTCGCGGCGCCAATCTGCTTTTGCCGACCTGCTTTCAGGATTTGCCTGGCACAAAGCGGGAAGAGGTTTTGCAAAAACTGCACGAACAAAATCCGCAGGCGTTGCTGTACGGGGAAGATTGGCGCATGATGGACCCGGAAGCTTTGCTGGAGTTAGTTGAGCTAAGTGCGGCTGTCCAAAAAAATTCCCTGCCCCATTCATCGGCGCTTCCGGCACACAAGACTTTTTCCAGCCTTGCTTTGGAGGAAATTGCAGACCTGAATGAGGAGGAGCTGCGGCAAAAGCTGGGGCAACTAAATTACTTAGATTGTGGACAGGTGCTGCGGGCAAAGGGATTTGTGTGCAACAAGGATGGTGGATGGATGCATTTTGATTTTACTCCAAGGAATATCACCATCACAGACTATAAACAGCCGACAGAGAAGAAAATCATCCTGATTGGTCGTAGCTTAGACAAGGATGTTCTGATGGGATTGTTTGCAAGGTAGTGCAGAGAAGTGGATGCAAATTTTGCGGAATGAAACCTGCTGAGGTTTTACACGCCAGCGGCAGACAGGCACAGAAAGGAGGAAAACAACCGGACAGCAGGGGACAAATATAGATAGACAAACGTTGACTAGGAGGAGTAGAAAACAATGGATAAAAAAGCGAGTGGAAAGGCGCTGCTGCCTTTCGGTATTTTTGTTGGAGTATATTTAGCAACCGGCATGATCCTAAATTTTCAGGGAGTGGAGATGGCATTCTACCAGTTGCCGGCGCCGGTTGCAGCAATCTTGGGTATCCTGGTTGCCTTTGCCATGTTTTCCGGCAAGATGGATGAAAAGCTCGGTACCTTCCTGACCGGATGCGGCAGCGAAGGAATTATGACCATGTGTATGATTTATCTGTTTGCAGGTGCATTTGCTACCGTTTCTAATGCGATGGGAGGGGTAGACTCGGTGGTAAACCTGGGTATGTCGGTGATGCCGCCGCAGTTTATTGCAGCCGGTGCCTTTGTCATCTCGGCATTTATTGCGCTGGCAACCGGAACCTCGGTAGGTACTGTGACAGCTATGACACCGATTACCATTGGCTTGGCGGAGGCTGGTGGAATTAATACTTTTTTGGTAGTCGGAGCTACCATTGGTGGAGCGATGTTCGGCGACAATCTTTCGATGATTTCGGATACGACCATCGCAGCAACCCGCACGCAAGGCGTTGAGATGAAGGATAAATTCAAAACAAACTTCTTTATTGCTCTGCCTGCGGCTATTTTAACCATTGCTCTGCTGCTGATTTTCGGTCGACCGGAGACTGCACCGGCAGTCGTGCGGGCGGAATTTAACCTGATTAAGGTGTTGCCATACCTGTTTGTTTTGATTGCTTCTTTGATTGGCATCAATGTTTTTGTTGTCTTGACGGGCGGCATTTTGTTCTCCAGCTTGATTGGTATTTTTACAGGCTCTTTCACTGTCCTGGAATTTACAGGAAATATTTACAGCGGATTTTCTGGAATGTTTGAGATTTTCCTGCTTTCCATGCTGATGGGTGGCTTAGCAACCATGGTAGAAAAGGAAGGCGGAATCGAGTGGGTCCTGCAGAAAATTAAAAAAGTCATCAAAAATCAGACAACCGCAGAACTGGGTATCGCAACGATGGTTTCTCTTACCGATATGGCAACAGCGAACAATACCGTTTCTATTTTGATTAACGGCTCTGTTGCCAAGGAAATCAGCGAGGAGTATCAGATCGACCCAAAAAGAACGGCTTCGCTTTTGGATATTTTCTCCTGTGTGTGGCAGGGACTTCTTCCATACGGTGCGCAGATTTTGTTTGCCTGTGCATTGATTACCAATCTTGACAGTCCGTTCCAGGTTATTTCAATGTGCTGGTACCAGTATTTGTTGGCAGCATTTGCAATTCTTTCTACACTGATAGCAGGAAAACGGGGAGGAGCAAAGACTCCAAAACAGCAGGTCAAATAATATAGAGTGACACAAGGGGGAATTTTCCATGAAGGATTTGATCGAACAATATGGCAAAGGGCTGGTTATCAAAAAGGACGAGCTGACAGCCATAGAGCGCATGAAGCTGTTTGACGAGGGAAAGCCGATCGACCGGATACCATGCCGTTTGGATACAGGGGAAACGATGGCACCTTTGATGGGACTTTCTATCGATGATTACTACCACTCGTCTCAACTGATGTGTGATTTGGAGGTTTACCTTTATGAAAATTTCCATTCGGATGGCGCCGGTCTTTCCACCACACTGCGCGGGATGGCAGAAGCAATGGGCTCTCAGATTCGCTATTATGACAACAACATTGCACAATTAAAACAGCCGGCTGTTCCCAGTTGGCGAGAGGTCGACGGTGCAAAGCTGGTGGATGTGGACAAGGATGGACGCCTGCCGATTATTTTGGAGGGCTTGCGTCTGGTCAAACAGAAACTGGGAGATAAAGTGCCCATCAGCGGAACCGTGACAGGTCCTTTTACCATTGCGGCAATGGTCATGGGGACAGAGCAGCTGATGATTGGCATGATTAAAAAGCCGGAGAAAATCAAGCAGCTGATGGAGGTGATTACCGAAAACAATAATCGCTATATTCAGCGGCTGATTGATTTGGGTGTCGGCATTGGATTTGCAGACCCGGTCAGCTCCACCGCTCTTATCAGCGTCAAGCAGTATGAAACCTTCTCTCTGCCATATTTCCAAAAGAATGTGGATTTCATTAAAAAGCAGGGTGCAGGCTGCGGCTTACATATTTGCGGCACAAGCCGAGCTTTGTGGGAGCTGCTGAAAAAGACCGGGATTGGTACCTTTGGTCTGGATAATGTGGAGGACATGCAGGAGGCGAAAGAGGTTTTGGGCAGTCATATGTGTATTCAGGGCAATGTGCCGCCGGTGGAGGTCATGCGTATGGGTACACCGCAGGATGTTCTCCGTTCAGCAAGAGAATGTATCCGAAAAGCGTATGATTCTCCAAAGGGTTTTGTTTTAACCTCAGGCTGCCAAATGCCGATGGGAACACCACGGGAGAATATGACGGCGTTGATGGATGCTGCACGCATCTTCGGAAGCTACCCATTGCAGATGGATTTGCTGTTTGATGAGGCAGAATGATTTATTCATGATAAATGATTTTCGCCAGCAGAAAAGGGCTTGTCATCCAACGGATGACAAGCCCTTTTAAAAATATTCGGCAATGCTGATGTTTTAACAAAAATTATGCCAAGGGTTCGACGAAAAACCAGCAGAAGCAAAAAGGAACTTTCAACTTTTTTGACAGGAAGGGGAAATAGGGGCTTTACATCATCGCTCACTTACGGTAAAATAAGAGGTAGTAAATTTGTGAATAGAACAGTTTAGGCATTTGCCGGCTTTTCAAAACGAATGATATTGGGAGTGAAAGATCATGTATAAGCGCGTGCTTATCAAGCTCAGCGGCGAGGCTCTGGCGGGCAGCCAGAAAACCGGACTGGATCATGATACCGTCCATGCTATCTGCGCGAGCATCAAAAAAATCTATGACCTGGGAACCGAGGTCGCTATCGTAGTAGGTGGCGGAAACTTCTGGCGCGGTCGCAGCAGCGGGGAAATGGATCGGACCCGTGCAGACCATATCGGTATGCTGGCAACCGCGATGAACGCTCTGGCTCTGGCGGATGCTTTGGAGCAGGAGGGCTGTGATGTACGGGTGCAGACCGCTATTTCCATGCAGCAGGTAGCAGAGCCGTACATCCGCAACCGCGCAGTGCGCCATCTGCAAAAGAATCGTGTTGTTATCTTCGGTTGTGGTACCGGCAACCCGTTCTTCTCCACCGACACAGCCGCTTCGCTGCGTGCAGCAGAGATCGACGCACAGATCATCCTCAAGGCAACGATGGTGGACGGTGTCTACGACAGTGACCCCCACAAAAATCCGAATGCAAAACGTTATTCCACGATTTCCTTCGACCAGGTGCTGTCCGAGCAGCTGGGTGTCATGGATATGACCGCAGCTTCTATGTGTCGTGACAATCACATCCCGGTTCTGGTATTCAGTCTGGAGGATCCGGACAACATCCTGCGCGCAGTAAAGCAGGAAGATGTTGGCACACTTGTAAAATAATTACCGAAATAAATTCTATGTCCGAACCTTTTCGGGCAGAACGGAGGCAGTTATGAAAGCACAGTACAAAGAAATTGAAGAAAAAATGAATAAAACTCTCGACGCACTCTACCGTGAATTCGGTACCATCCGCGCAGGCAAAGCATCCCCATCGGTGCTCGACCGCGTGACCGTCGATTACTACGGAGCAGCGACTCCAATCCAGCAGCTGGCAACCATCTCCACTACCGATGCACGCACTCTGATGATTCAGCCATGGGATAAATCCACCCTCAAGCTGATTAACAAGGCAATCCAGGCATCCGATGTCGGCATTAACCCAACAGACGACGGCTCGGTCATCCGTCTGGTGTTCCCGGCTCCAACCGAAGAGCGCCGTAAAGAGCTGTGCAAGCAGGTTTCCAAAGAGGGCGAGGGTGCAAAGGTTTCCATCCGCAACATCCGTCGTGACGCTGTGGACAAATTCAAAGCACAGAAGAAGGCAAACGAGCTGTCTGAGGACGACCTGAAAGATGCAGAGAAGGATGTGCAGGAGCTGACCGATAAGTACACCAAGCTCATTGACAAGGCAGTCAAAGAAAAAGAACAGGAAGTTATGTCCCTGTAAGAGGGAAGGTTCAGCGCCAGACATCGTGCATACGGTGTCTGGCTTTTTAAAAGGATAGGAGAAGCGCAAATGGACAATATGCGAGCAGGGCTGGGCTTACAGCACATCGGCATCATCATGGACGGCAATGGGCGCTGGGCAAAGAAAAGAGGATTGCCCAGGAAATACGGTCACCGCGAGGGCGCAAAGGCGTTTCGCAGAATCGTAGAATACTGCGACAAACTGGGATTGCGCTATCTGACCGTCTATGCCTTTTCCACCGAAAACTGGAAGCGCCCCGAGGATGAGGTCAATTCCATTATGCAGCTGCTGGAGCAGTATATCGACGAGGCGTTTGAACGGCAGGATGAAAACGATACGGTGCGCACCCGCTTTATCGGGGATGTCAGTGCGCTGAGCGAGACACTGAAAGAAAAGATTGCCCGCATCGAACAGATGAGCCAGGGCAGGACCGGCATGACGGTCAACGTCGCTTTTAACTATGGCGGACGGGATGAGCTGGTGCGTGCAGCAAGACAATTAGCGATTCAGGCACAGCAAGGCAAGCTGGACCCGCAGCAGATCAATGAACAGATGCTCAGCGACCATCTGTACACAAGCGGTCAGCCGGACCCGGATTTGATCATCCGTCCAAGCGGTGAGGAGCGCTTGTCCAACTTTTTGATTTGGCAGGCAGCCTATTCTGAATTTGTCTTTATGGATGTTTTGTGGCCGGACTTCACCCCGGCACACCTGGACCAGGCGCTGGAAATCTTCAGCCACCGCAATCGCCGGTACGGACAGGTGTAGCGTATAGCTGCTGATAAAACGAATCTCAGAGGGAAATACCCTCAAAAAATGACCGGTTTTTAATAAACCGGCTGATAACGGAAATACCTGCGTCAGCTGCGCGGGCAGTTCTGTGCAGTGGACAAGGCGCATACCCTGTACCAGTCCGCTGTTTATCCTTTGACGATAGAATGGAGATGTTTTTATGAAAACAAGAGTGCTTTCCGCACTGGTTGGGATCGCAGTGCTGATTGTTGTGCTCAACTTTTTTGAAACACCTGTACTCAACGTCGCCATCATGGTCATCGCTTTGCTGGCGGTGTACGAATTTTTGACGGCGACCAAGATCAGCCACAACAAGCTGTTGTCGGCGGTGGCATATCTGGTGGCAGCGACCTTCCCGTATATTGGGTTAAAGAAGGAGATGAATCTGCTGCCCATCTTTCTGCTGCCGTACATCGCGCTGCTGTTTTTGATTTTGCTGCGCACCCACAAGGATACGCGGGTGGAGGATGTGGCGATGGTGTTTATGATGAGCATTGGTATCCCGCTTTCGCTCTCCTCCGCCATCTATCTTCGGGACAACAACGGCTATACCATGGGATTGTTCTACCTGCTGCTGGCGCTGTGCTGTGCCTGGTACAGCGACACCGGCGCCTACTTTGTGGGCAGGGCATGGGGCAAGCATAAGCTCTGTCCGCAGGTCAGCCCGCACAAGACGGTGGAGGGTCTGGTCGGAGGACTGGTGACCTGCATCCTGCTCAACCTGCTGACTGCCTTTATCTTCCAGAAGGTCAGCGGCTATCTGGGCGTTCCGCTTCAAATCAACTACCTGCGCCTGCTGCTGATTTCGCCTTTGGCTTCGCTGATCAGTGTGTTGGGCGACCTGAGCTTCTCAATGATTAAAAGAGGATTTTCCATCAAGGATTTCGGCAACATTATGCCGGGACACGGCGGCGTGCTCGACCGGTTCGACAGCGTGCTGTTCACTCTGCCGTTTATCTACGCCACCACCCTATGTTTCCCGGTGGCAGCCGTTTAATTTACAGCAAAGGAAAGGATCAGGATGAGTAAGATAGTTTCTATTCTGGGTTCCACCGGTTCCATCGGTACCCAGAGCCTGAAGGTATGTGAAAAACTGGGTTACCGACTGTATGCGCTGACGGCGCACGCCAACTGGCAGCTGATGGAGCAGCAGATCCGACAGTTTCATCCGGCGGTCGCGGTGATGACCGATCCGCAGGCAGCGCAGAAACTGCAGCAGGCGGTGGAGGACTGCTCCACCGCTGTTCTGTGCGGGATGCAATCGGTGGTGGAGGCTGCCGAATACCCACAGCAGGATGTGGTCATCAATGCGCTGATGGGTGTGGCAGGACTGCTGCCGACGGTGCGCGCCATCCAGGCGGGCAATGATGTGGCTTTGGCAAACAAGGAAACGCTGGTTGCCGGCGGCAAGCTGGTGATGCAGCTGGCAAAGGAAAAAGGGGTGCGGCTGACCCCAATCGACAGCGAACACTCCGCCATCTTCCAGTGCTTGCAGGGCAACCGTGCGCAGGCGGTGGAGCGGCTGATCATCACCGCTTCGGGCGGACCGTTCTACGGCAGAACACGCGAACAGCTCAAGGGGATCAAAAAAGAGCAGGCGCTTCGCCACCCAAACTGGAGCATGGGAGCCAAAATCACCATCGACTCCTCTACCCTGATGAACAAGGGATTGGAATTTATCGAAGCGATGTGGCTGTTTTCCATGCCGCCCGAGCGCATTAGCATCCTGGTGCATCCGCAGAGCATCATTCATTCGATGGTCGAATATGTGGACGGCTCGGTGATGGCACAGCTGGGCGCGCCGGATATGACCCTGCCGATTCAGTATGCGCTGACTGCGCCTGAGCGGGTGGAATCTCCGGCAAAGAAGCTGGATCTGCTGCAATGTGCTTCGCTGACCTTTGGCGAGCCGGATCTGCAAACCTTTACCTGCCTTGCCGACTGTATCGAAGCGGCAAAGCGCGGCGGGCTGTATCCTTGCTTGCTCAACGGAGCCAACGAAGAAGCGGTCGCACTGTTTTTGCAGGATAAAATCGAGTACCTCCAACTGTTTGATCTGGTGCGGGAAACATTGGAGCATTTTGCTGCGTCGGACTACCGGACGGTGGAGGAGGTACTGGAAGCGGATGCCAAAGCCCGAGAGTTTGTACGCAGCCGCGTCGGACAAAAACAGTTTGGATGTGTAAAGTAAAATTCCCCGGGGAATACTAAGGTGCGTTTTAGATTGCTCCGGCAATTTTGTCGGGCAGATTTTGCAGCAGGTGTATTGCCCGCTGCAAAGGGAAGGGCTTGTTGTAAGCGGTAAACGGTATCGAAGATGGGAGGAATTTGATGAATCTGTTGGTGACCATCCTGCTGGCGGTGCTGATCTTCGGCGTGATCATCATCATCCACGAGCTGGGACACTTCCTGACTGCAAAGGCGGCAGGGGTGGCAGTGCCGGAATTTTCCATCGGCATGGGTCCCAAGCTGTTCCAGATTAAGCACAAAGAAACAAACTACACCCTCCGGTTGCTGCCGATTGGCGGCTATGTGGCAATGGAAGGGGAGGATGAGGAAAGCGACGACGAGCGGGCGTTCTGCAATAAAAAGCCGCTGCAAAAGATTTTGGTCATCGCAGCAGGAGCGACGATGAACCTGCTGCTGGGCTTTTTGATTATGGTAGGCATCACCGCCTCGGAACCGGCGGTATCCAGCACCCAGATTGGCTACTTTGCGCCGGATGCCCTGAGTGCCCAGAAGCTGGAGCTGGACGACGAAATCATCAGCATCAACGGACACAAAATCCACACGGCAAACGATTTGATCTACGCCTTTGTGGATGTGGGTGACCAGCCGGTGCAGATGACCGTGCAGCGCGACGGACAGAAAATCGAGTTGCAGGATGTTCCCTTTGCCCATGAGCAGGTGGAGGGACAGACCATCGTCCAGCTGGATTTCAAGGTCAAGGGCTTGGAAAAAACACCCTTGCGGGTACTCAAGCAGTCCTGGTATATGACCACCGGCGTAGTCAAGCAGGTGTGGGGTTCCTTTGGAAAGCTCATCAGCGGACAGTATCAGCTCAACCAACTGTCCGGTCCGGTCGGGGTGACCCAGATGATCGGCGAGGTGGCTTCCGCACGCGATTACTCCAGTTTCTTTTTTATGACAGCGTTTATCACCATCAATATCGGCGTCTTTAACCTCTTGCCGCTGCCGGCTCTGGATGGCGGCAGGCTGCTGTTTTTGTTCATCGAGCTGCTGCGCGGCAAACCGGTCCCTGCCAAATACGAGGGCTTTGTCCATGCGGCAGGTCTGGTGCTGCTGATGGGTCTGATGCTGATGGTGACCTTCAATGATATTGTACGTCTGATAAAGGGGTAAGGATATGCAACAGTACAGAAAATCAAAACAGATCATGGTGGGTGGTCTGCCGATGGGCGGCGGTGCGCCGGTCAGCGTGCAGTCGATGCTCAATACACCCGCTTCCGACATCCCCGCCAGCTTGGAGCAGGCAAAGCGTCTGGAGGCAGCAGGCTGCCAGATCATCCGGGCGGCGGTGCCGAATATGCAGGCGGTGCAGCTGATCGACCGTCTGAAGCAGACAGTGTCGGTGCCAATTGTTGCCGACATCCACTTTGACTACCGCCTTGCCATCGAATCGGTGGCAGCGGGTGTGGACAAGGTGCGCATCAATCCGGGCAACATCGGCGACGACGACCGGGTACGGCAGGTGGTGCAGTACTGCAAACAGCATGAGGTGCCCATCCGCGTGGGAGTCAACTCCGGCAGCCTGGAAAAAAACATCCTGGCAAAGTATGGTCATCCGACCGCACAGGCGATGGTGGACAGTGCGCTGTACCATGTTTCGCTGATTGAACGGTACGACTATGACCAGGTTGCCATCTCCATCAAATCCTCCAACGTTCCCACGATGATTGAAGCCTATCGTCTGGCTGCCAGCCAGTGCGATTATCCGCTGCATCTGGGTGTGACCGAGGCAGGAACCGCCCGCATGGGTCTGATCAAATCGGCAGTCGGCATCGGCTCGCTGCTGTGTGACGGCATCGGTGACACCATCCGTGTATCACTGACCGATGACCCGGTCAACGAGATTGCAGCAGCCAAGGACATCCTGCGCTCCATCGGGCTGTGCAATGAGGGCATCACCTTCATCTCCTGCCCGACCTGCGGAAGGACCAAGATCGACCTGATCTCCCTTGCCAATCGAGTGGAACAGCGCCTGAGCGGCATCAAGGCTCCGCTGACGGTGGCGGTGATGGGCTGTGCGGTCAACGGTCCCGGAGAGGCGCGAGAGGCGGACATCGGAATTGCAGGCGGCGACGGCTGCGCCATCTTGTTCCGAAAGGGAGAAATTTTGCGCAAGATACCGGAGGACCAGGTGGTCGAGGAACTTGCAAAAGAAGTAGAACAATTAGCTTTACATAAGGAAGGATAAAAATTATGGCTGAGAAAAAGAAAAATATCAAACCGCTCATCATCCTGGGTGTCGTGCTGGTGGCAGCTCTGATTGGATTTTTGATTTACGACGAAGTAAAAACTGCAAACTATAAAAAAGAGTTGAACCTTGCCATCCAGAACACCTACAATTTGGAATCGGGCAGCTGTGTGGGTCAGACCTACAACTATCAAAAGGAAAATCCAGAAGAGAAGAGCGAAGCAGTACGCCAGGCAAATTTTGTTCGTACAGACGATGGCTTGATTTTCCACGAAAGCACCGGCAATGAGGACGGTTCGGCGCTGGTGTCCGATGTTTTTGTTAAACCAGGCGAATATTTCTATCTGGGCAAAGATGCAAAATGGGTGCGCACCGAAATCGACAAGAGCTTAAATACCCGTCCATACAGCATGGCAACCATCTCCCGTTCGATTGAGGATGTTCAGTTTAAACGCATCCATCCGGTCGAGGTGCCGCAGGGAGTGGAGGCAGACAAAGCGTATCAGGTTGTTTTGACCAGACAGTGGATCAAAGCAAGCTACCAGGGAGAAGGAGAGCCGCTGACCAGCAGCATCACCTACCTCATCCGCTATGAAGGGGATACCCCTTACATCACACAGGTCAGCCAGACCTTTGACCTGCGCACCACCGATGAGGACGGCAAGGAGCAGATTGAAGTGGTCGAAGAGAGAGCAGAGTTTACCAAAGGAACCACCGCAGACGGCGGCGACGTACAGCAGGCACTCGATAGCTTCTTTAAAGAAAATATCGAAGGAAACTATGTAGAAGCAGAAACGGAAGAAACCGAAGAGAGCACCGAACAGACAGAGGGTGAATTGACCGTCGGCGAATCCGCTGAAAAGTAACCGGCAGCTCTGTTCTGCTAGCAATAGGGAATAAAGAAATTTTGACAGCTTCCGGCAGAATTCTTCCTGCCGGAAGCTGTTTGACAGAATTACCATACAAGCGAAAAGAAACAGAAAGGAGTCGTCTGCGGTGAATCGTTTTGAGGATGTCTTTCGCCCGTTTTTGCAGGGAAATGCGGCGCAGCAGTTGATGCGTGCGCCCATCCATCATATCGACGCCAAAAGAGAAAAACGGCAGATCACCGTCGAGCTACACCCGGAACAGCGAATCCCGATGGAGGAGATTACGCGGGTGGAAAAGCAGATCATGCAGACAGCCAATCTGGCGCTGTTTGAGATTATGACCCGCTACCGCCCGGAGCTGTTCTGCTGCGAGTCGATGGAGGATATTCTGCACGAGTTGCGCAAACGGGGATACCCTGCCAACGGCATCTTTGAGGGCAGCGGGCAGAAACTGGAGAACGGGACGCTGACCATCAGCTTGCGCCACGGCGGCTACAACCTGATTCAGCAGAGCGGCTGTGATAAAGCCATTCAGCACCTGATTGGTCAGCAGTACGGAATGGCGGTCGATGTTCGGTTTGACGGGGTGCTGTCGCTGGACGAAAATCAGCCGGAGTACCACAAGATTATCGGCGCACCCAGCCTGTCCCCCGAGCAGCAGGCAGCATTGGAACGACCAAAGAGCGCACATCGTCCGATTGCATCGGTAAAAGAGGGAGGGAAGTCCTCCCGACAGGAGCCGAAGGTCGGACAGCTGCTGTTCGATTGCTCCGACCTGCCGCTGTGCGAGCAGGAGGCTGTGGTGGTGCTGGGCAAGCCAATCAAGGAAAAACCCATCCCGCTGTCGCAGGTGGACGGCGAGACCGGTCAGACCACCGTCTGGGGAGATATTGTTCGCAAGGAATCGGTGACCTCCAAGGACGGCAGGTGGGAGATTTTCTCCATCGACATTACCGACTACACCAGCTCCAACACCCTCAAGCTGATTTTGCCCAGCGACAAAAAGGAGGATGTCGAGCAGCTCAACGAGGGCGATACTCTGGTGGTGCGCGGCGATGCTGCCTTTGATAAGTATGAGCACGACGTCACCATCCGTCCGGTCGCCATCACCCTGACCAAAAAGAAGCGCAAGACCGACGATGCGCCCGTCAAGCGGGTGGAGCTGCATCTGCATTCGAATATGTCCACCATGGACGGAATGAACGGCTCGGCAGAGCTGGCAAAGCTGGCGCACGCCTGGGGACACCGCGCAATGGCAATCACCGACCACGGTGTTGTGCAGGGCTTTCCCGATGCGATGTACGCCAGCGAAAAATGGGACGACTTCCGCATGATCTATGGTCTGGAGGCATACTTTGTCAACGACATGGTCGGTGCCGTCAAGGGAGGAGCCCGTCAGGAATTTGACGGCGAATTTGTTGTCTTTGACCTGGAAACCACCGGACTGTCGGCAGGCAGCGACCGCATCACCGAAATCGGTGCGGTAAAGGTGAAAAACGGCGAGGTGGTGGATGTCCTCAACACCTTCGTCAACCCCGAACGCCACATACCGGAAAAGATTACCGCCCTGACCGGCATCACCGACGCAATGGTCAAGGATGCGCCGGACGAGGCGCAGGCGCTCAAGCTCTGGGAGGAATTCTGCCCGAAGGATGCGGTGCTGGTGGCGCACAATGCCGATTTTGACTGCTCGTTTATGAGCGCAGCGTTTGCCCGACAGGGAAAGAATTTCAAAAACACCTACATCGACACCGTCACCATCTCCCGCGCTTTGTACAAGGAGCTGAAAAACCACAAGCTGGACACGGTGGCAAACTACCTGAAGGTGGGGGACTTTAACCACCACCGCGCCTGCGACGATGCTGCCGTTTTGGCAAAAATCTTCGTCAGGATGCTTTCGGACATCCAGCAGCGCTGCGGCATCAACACCATCCAGAAGATTAACACTTCCCTTGCCGGAGGCGACCCGCGCCAGCTCAAGAGCCACCACATGATTTTGCTGGTCAAAAATCAGACCGGCTTAAAAAATCTCTACCAGCTGGTGTCCATGTCCCACTTAAAATATTTTAAAAAGCATCCGCTGATTCCCAAAAGCGAGCTGATCCGCCACCGGGAAGGACTGCTGGTGGGCAGCGCCTGTGAAGCGGGTGAGCTGTTCCGCGCGGTGGTAGCGGGCAAGAGCTTTAACGACCTGCTCAAAATTGCCTCCTTCTACGATTACCTGGAGGTGCAGCCGATTGGCAACAATGAGTTTATGATGCACAACGGCACCGTCCGCTCGGTGGCACAGCTGCAGGACTTCAACAAGACCATCATCCGTCTGGGTGAGCGGCTGGAAATTCCGGTGGTAGCGACCGGCGACGTTCATTTTATGGAGAAAGAGGACGCCATCTTCCGCGCTATCCTGATGGCAGGACAGGGCTTTAAGGATGCGGATAATCAGCCGCCGCTGTACTTCCACACCACCCAGGAGATGCTCGACGAGTTCGATTACCTGCCGCCGGAGAAGGCATATGAGATCGTGGTCACCAATACCAACCTCATCGCCGATATGATCGAGCAGGTGCGACCCTTCCCCAACGGAACCTACACGCCGACCATCGACGGAGCGGAGGAGGACCTGCGCCAGCGCACCTGGCAGCGGGCAAAGGACTGGTACGAATTTGAAGGCAAGATCCCGCAGGTGGTGTCCGACCGTCTGACCAAGGAGCTGGAGTCGATTATCTCACACGGCTTTGCCGTTTTGTATGTCATCGCACAAAAGCTGGTGTCCAAGTCGGAGCAGGACGGCTACCTAGTAGGTTCGCGTGGTTCGGTTGGTTCCTCCTTTGTCGCCATCATGGCGGGCATCTCGGAGGTAAATCCGCTGCCGCCGCACTACCGCTGTCCAAACTGCAATCACACCATCTTCTTTACCGACGGCTCGGTCGGTTCGGGCTTTGACCTGCCGCCTAAAAACTGTGAACACTGTGGCACACCTTATCTGCGGGATGGTCACGACATTCCGTTTGAAACCTTTTTGGGCTTCCACGGGGACAAGTCGCCGGATATTGATTTGAACTTTTCCGGTGAGTACCAGTCGAAGGCACACAAGTACACCGAGGAGCTGTTCGGAGAGGGACACGTCTTTAAGGCGGGGACCACCGGTGCGCTTGCCGATAAGACCGCCTATGGCTATGTAAAAAACTACCTGAACGAGCGGGGAATGACCCTGCATAAAGCGGAGGAAAACCGCCTGAGCAAAGGCTGCACCGGGGTCAAGCGCTCCACCGGTCAGCACCCGGGCGGCATGGTCGTTGTGCCGAATGATTACGATGTGTTCGATTTTACCCCGATCCAGCATCCGGCGGACGACGTCAATTCGGACATCATCACCACCCACTTCGATTTTAACTCGCTGCATGACACCATCCTCAAGCTGGACATCCTCGGGCACGATGTGCCGACCCTGTACAAGTACATGGAGGATTTGACCGACACCAAGGTCACCGATGCGGATATGTCGGACGAGCAGGTGTACAGCCTGTTCACCTCGCCGCAGGTGCTGGGTGTGACACCGGAGCAGATCGACTGCGAAACCGGCACCCTTGCCATCCCGGAGATGGGCACGCCTTTTGTCCGGCAGATGCTGCTGGATTGTAAGCCGAAGAATTTTTCGGATTTGTTGCAGATTTCCGGTCTGTCCCACGGCACCGACGTATGGCTGGGCAATGCGCAGGACCTCATCAAAAGCGGCACCTGCGACATCAGCCAGGTTATCGGTACCCGTGACAGCATTATGCTGTATCTGATTTACCACGGGTTGGACCCGTCGATGTCCTTTAAAATTATGGAGATTGTGCGAAAGGGAAAAGCACACAAGTTGTTGACCGAGGAGCATGTCAGACAGATGAAGGAGCATGATGTGCCGCAGTGGTACATCGACTCCTGCTTTAAAATCAAGTATATGTTCCCGAAGGCGCACGCGGCAGCGTATGTCATCGCTGCCATTCGCCTGTGCTGGTACAAGGTACACTACCCGCTGCAATTTTATGCGGCACACTTTACCGTGCGCGGCGAGGATTTTGACGCAGCGACGGTGATGCAGGGCAGAGAGATGGTCAAGCTGCGGATGAACGAACTGCGCAACCGGCAGGATGCCACCGACAAGGACAAAAAGACAGCAGACTGCCTGCATATTGCATTGGAGGCACTGTGGCGCGGGGTGGAATTTCTGCCCATCGACCTCTACCGCTCGCACGCCACCCGCTATCTCATCGAGGACGGAAAGATTCGCCTGCCGTTCTGCTCGCTCAAGGGCTGCGGTGACACCGCTGCCAACAGCCTGTATCAGGCAGCGCAGCAGGGCGAATTTATCTCAATGGATGAGGTGGTCAGCCGCTCGGGTGTTTCCCGCACCATCGTAGAAAACCTAAAAGAAGCGGGCGCGCTGGGTGATCTGCCGGAATCCAGCCAGATGAGCCTGTTTTAAAGAGAAAAACGACAGAGCATTTGCTCTGTCGTTTTTTGGTTGGAGGGATCTTGCTTTAAAAACTGCGCAGTAAGCGGCTTAGGAAGGATTGCCGATGAAGAGCGGGTGCGTTTTGCACGCTTCCCACAGGCGCTCGAAGGCAGGCAGGGAACGCTCGAGCTGTTCGGGCGATACACAGTAGGAAAGGCGGAAATGTCCGGGACAGCCAAAGGAACTGCCGGGTACCACTAGGATGTTCTGCTGTTTTGCCAGCTCACAGAAAACCTTTTCATCGCGCAGCGGAGATTGCGGGAAGAGGTAGAAAGCGCCCTGCGGCTTGACACACTGAAAGCCCAGACCGGTCAGGTGGTTGTAGATGCGGTCACGATTGTTTTGGTAAACGCTGACATCCACCTGCACGTCGAGGATGCGGGCAACCACCTTTTGAAAGAGGGAAGGTGCATTGACAAAGCCGAGGATGCGGGTGGCAACATTTAAAGAGGAGAGGACGGCAGAAAGCTGGTCCATTTTTGGATTGACTGCGATGTAGCCGATGCGTTCACCGGGCAGCGACAGCGATTTGCTGTAGGAGTAGCCGATGAAGGCGTTGTCAAAATAGTCCAGCATGAAGGGGACCTGTGCTGCATCGTAGACAATCTCGCGGTACGGCTCGTCCGAAATGACATAGATGCTGCTGGAAAACTTCTGTTCACAGCGGCGGAGCAGCTCTGCCATCTGCCGGAGGGTTTGTGCCGGATAGATGACACCCGAAGGATTGTTCGGGGTATTCAGGATGATTGCCTTGGTGCGGGCGGTGATTGCCTGCTCTAAAAGGGCAAGGTCCGGCTGGAAGGTATCGGGACAGCAGTTGACCACCACCATCTTTCCTTCGAAGTTGGAGATGTAGTTGGCGTATTCCCCAAAGAAGGGAGCCAGCACGATGACCTCGTCGCTCGGGTCAAGCAGGGTCTTGAGGATGACGTTCAGTCCGCCTGCCGCACCGCAGGTCATGACGATGTGCGAGCTGTCCAGCGTACAACTGTGCTGACGGTTGAGGTGGTTGGCAATGGCGGCGCGAACCGATTCGTAGCCGGAATTGTTCATGTAGCCGTGCAGCAGCAGGGGCGGTTCTTCCTCCAGACAGTCGCAGATGGCTTGTGCCACCTGTGGCGGCGGGGTGACACTGGGGTTTCCAATGCTGAAATCGAAGACGTTTTCTGCTCCGTATTCTTTGGCAAGGCGGGCGCCTTCCTCAAACATGGCGCGGATGACCGAACTGTTTGCGGTCATTGCCTGCATTTTTTTTGAAATCATAATCAACAACTCCTTATGGACAGGATAGAATAATGGAAGTTTACCCATCCTTTTAGGCTCCCCTAGTCTAGGGGAGCCTAAAAGGATGGGTCTTTAGTTAGACGGTAGATGTGAAAACGATTTTCGACCCCAATTTGCTCAATCAAGTTCAGCCGGCGCAGCACCTGAATCACATAGGAAACAGCACGCGGACGTGCGCGGGTCAAGCGGCGCAGTTCAGCTGAGTGGAACTGCTCGGGCAAAGGCGGCAGCAGGGTCAGCAGGTCCGCAGGGCAGCTCAGCTCGATTTCCTCCATCAGCCGCAGCGGCAGCAGTTGACTGCGATGGGCGCCTTTTTTGCCGTCGGGTCCTCTGCCGTCCTTCAGGCGATACTCCTCACATTCGAGCATCGCCAGGGTCACCCGCAGCGAATCGGGCCACAGCAGGTCGAGGATGCTGTACAGCTCACGGAAGAGCAGCAGCGGGGAGCCGGGCGCACAACGCCTGCGGGAGAGCAGTTCGCCGCTTTGCGGGTCGACCCAGATGAGCCAGCGCACCGCTGCAATCGGCAGCACAATGCGCACCGGGTAGTTGGGCAGAAAGCATTGCAGCTTGCGGCGCAGTTTGCCAAAGCCGCGGGTCTGGATTTCGGTGATGCCGTTGCTGTCGGAGATGTCTGCAACAAAGCCGCCGATGTTGATTTCCTGACAGGAAGGGTCGGGACAGTAAAAATTTTTTAGGATTGCGTGTGACTCCCGTTCGGAAAGGGAGCCGATGCCATGCTGAAAAAAGCTTTCCTCCAGCACCTGTCTGCGGCAGCGCGCAAAATCGGCAGCGCGATCGGGTGTGAGCTGCGGCATGAAAAGCCACCTCCAGTCGGATAGAATCGGGGAAAAGATGGATTGCTTTACTGCGTCAAAGTGCTTTCATAACAGTATAGCACACTTTGGCAGTAAAAGCAAAAGAAGAAGGAGAAGAGAGGGTAAAATTCACACAGAATATTGGAAAATGGCAAAAGAAAATCAAAAAGAGAAATCTATAAAAATGCCCAAAAATGATGAAAAAATTTAAGCGAAATAGGAGGATAAGAGGGGAAAATAAGCAAAATACGGCAAATATCGACCGGAAAAGCCTGTGAAAAGAACCAAAATACAAAAGAAAGAAGGAAAATTTATGCAAGTATGCTGTGGCTTACAAAGAAAAGGAACGAAAAAAATCATCCTTTGTGTAGGGTTGCTAAGTGTATTTTAGACAAGGATTTTCCACCGGATTTTGTCTATTTTTGCTTTTTAAATGGGTATCATAAAAAAAATAATTGATATTTCACAACTTTTCTTCGATTTTATATTGCATTTTGATTAAAAATTATGTACACTATACTTATCAGGGCAAAAGCGGTCAATAGGGATATTGACCAATACGGATAGAAGAGGGGATTTGTATATGTCCAACAGATTGTTTCAGGGAATCGTTCATCAGATGCGGGAGTCGATCGATCGGGTCATCGGCGTTGTAGACAGCTATGCGGTCACCATTGCGTGCAGTGACTTGACACGAATCGGCGAGACCAACGAGTATCTGGTGCTGGATCTCAACGAGAATACCGACATCTTTGTGCGCGATGGTTACACCTACAAACCGTTCGGTACCCGCACAAAGCCCGACTACGCAGTTTTTGTAGAGGGCACCGATGAAACAGCAGCAAAATTCTGCAACATCCTTGCGATTTCCTTTGCAAGCATCAAGCAGTATTATGATGAAAAGTATGACCGCAACAACTTCATCAAAAATGTCATTCTGGAAAACATTCTGCCAGGCGATATTTATGTCAAGGCGCGCGAGCTGCACTTTAACACCGATGTCAACCGTGTGGTACTGCTGGTGCGGGTCGTTTCCTCCAACGACATCTCTGCATTTGACGTTATCCAGAACCTCTTTCCTGACAAACAGAAGGATTTTGTTTTCAACATCAGTGAAAAGGACATCGTGCTGGTCAAGGAAATTAAGAGCGGCATCAACGGCAAGGACATCGAAAAGCTGGCGCGTTCGATTGTGGACACGCTGGGCAGCGAGTTCTATACCCGTGTGGTCGTAGGTATCGGCACCATCGTTTCGAGCGTCAAAGAGCTTTCCAAGTCCTTTAAGGAAGCACAGGTTTCGCTGGAAGTCGGCAAGGTATTTGATACCGAAAAATCCATTGTCAGCTACAACAACCTCGGCATTGCCCGTCTGATCTACCAGCTGCCGACCACCCTGTGCGAAATGTTCCTCAAGGAGGTCTTTAAGAAAGGCTCCATCGACAGCCTGGACCACGAAACGCTGTTTACCATCCAGAAGTTCTTTGAGAACAACCTGAATGTTTCGGAAACCTCCAGAAAGCTGTTTGTTCACCGTAACACCTTGGTCTACCGTCTGGAGAAGATTAAGAAGTTGACCGGTCTGGATTTGAGAGAGTTCGACCACGCTATCGTCTTCAAGGTGGCTTTGATGGTTAAGAAATATCTGACCGCAAATCCGGTTAAGTATTAAAAGAGAATAGGATACCGATGAAAAAGCGGCGCAGGACTTTTGTCCTGCGCCGCTTTTGTGTGTGAAACGACCGGTGCGGTCGGTTGCATTTTTGCAGTATCGACAAAGTTAGCAGCAAAGAATGAGAAGTTTTGACAAAAGTGGTTATTGGGTGTTGTAAAGGCTTTCGAATTATGCTATATTTGTATTAAATGATAAAAGAGTGAAAAATGTGATAAAAAAGAAAAGGAATCACAGGTGTACAAAATCAACGGGAGAGGCAAAACACACCGCTTTGTGAAAAGGATTTCCGCTGTATTCACAGATTTTCCGTCTGCTTTTTGCTGCTTTCTTCTTGCAGGGAGAAAAATCGGTATGATTGTAAACTTTTTTTCAAACTATGCGGGGAATCCGGTCAAATGGTTGCGGAAAATTTAAAATTAGTTTATAATTGGAAAGGCTAAAAATGCGCAAAGGTGGGAGATTGATTACGAATGGCGTATCTTTCCTGCGTAAAATAAAGCCGCAACAGTACAAAGAGGATAAGGCGGTGTTCAGGTGATTGAATTTACCAGTGTCTCCAAGGTCTACGACAACGGCACACGGGCGTTGAGCAATGTCAGCCTGCGGGTGGACAAGGGAGAATTTGTATTTGTGGTCGGACCTTCCGGCGCAGGCAAAAGTACCTTTATCAAGTTGATCCTGCGAGAGGAAACTCCAACCAAAGGAATCGTTACGGTCAATGGATACAATTTGAATAAAATCAAAAAACGGCAGATCCCGCAGTTTCGTCGGTCGCTCGGAGTGGTATTCCAGGACTTTCGGCTGATTCCGCAGATGACCGTTTATGATAATGTAGCGTTTGCGCTGCGTGTGACCAATGTGGCAAACCGCTCCATCCGCCAGAGGGTGCCCTATGTGCTGGGTCTGGTGGGTCTGGCTGCCAAGGCGCGCAATTACCCGGATCAGCTTTCGGGCGGCGAGCAGCAGCGTGTGGCATTGGCGCGGGCGCTGGTAAACAATCCTCCGCTGCTGATTGCGGACGAGCCGACCGGCAACATCGACCCGGAGCTGTCCTACGAAATCGTAGAGCTGCTCAACGAGATCAACAAGTGCGGAACCACCGTTGTGATGGTTACCCACGAGCATGAGCTGGTGGCAAAATTCAACCGCAGGGTCATCACCATCAACCACGGCAATGTGGTGGGCGACGGCTCGGATGCGGATGAATGGGGGGATTTTTATGAAGGGTAGCAGTTTGGGATACCTGTTTAAAACAGGATTTAAAAATGTATATATGAATCGTCTGATGTCGTTGGCATCCATCGGCGTTCTGGTTGCCTGCCTGATGCTGATTGGCGGCGCAGTGCTGCTGTCGCTGAATATGCAGGTGATTGTCGGCGCAGTTGAAGACGAAAACGAGATGGTCGCCTTTTTGGACATGGACCTTTCGGACAGCCAGGTCAAACAGATCGGGCAGGAGATTGCGGACATCCCCGAGGTCGAAGAAAGCTACTTCTACTCCTCGGAGGAAGCTTGGGAAACCGAAAAGGAAAAATGGGGAGCTGCCAGCGCGATGGTAGAAGCGGATGTGGAAGGCAATGATTTAGGTCCCATCCTGCCGGACGCCTACCGCATCAAGCTCAAGGATGTCAGTGCATCAACCCTCGATTCGGTTGAGCAGCAGCTGCTGGAAATCGATGGGGTAGACCCGGACATCCGCACGCCGAGCCAGGAGGCAACCATCCTCTCCGATTTGGAGAAGGCAATTTCTACCGTTGGCGCTGTCATCGTGCTGATTTTGGCAATCGTTTCGGTGGTCATCATTGCCAACACCATCAAAATCACCATCTTCTCCCGCCGCAAGGAAATTGGCATCATGCGTTTGGTGGGTGCGACCAACACCTTCATCAAGATGCCGTTCATCATCGAGGGTATGTTGATTGGAGTGATTTCGGCGCTGATTGCCTTCGGGCTGCTGTGGGTTGCTTACAACTATGCAACTCAGTTCGTTATGACCAATCCGTCCTCCTGGCTGGAAATCGCCATCGGACGCCTGATCGACTTTAAACAGATTGCACCGTATATGCTGGCAGGCTTTGCTGCCGGTGGTGCAGGTTTGGGTGTGGTTGGTTCCAGCCTGTTCATCCGCAAACACCTGAAGGTGTAGGGCGGTTTTATCTAAAATGTAAAGGAGAGTGCAACAGCCATGAAACAACGTCACCGGCTGCGCCCACTGGCGGCAGCGCTTCTTGCAAGCCTTTTGTTGGCAATGCCTGCTTCCGCTTCCTGGGGATACAGCGAGGAAACCAGCACCCAGACCGGCGATTATGTCAACTCGGACGATGCCGAAGCGCAGCGTCAGCAGGAAATTGCCGAAGCAAATGCACAAAAGGCACAGAGAGAGCAGCAGAAGGCTGCTTATCAGCAGCAAATCAATGACCGGCAGAACGACCTGGACAAGCTCAAAGCCGAACAGAAGGAGCTGCAAAATAAACTGGCAGGTGTCAGCGGGCAAAAGCAGCAGGCACAGGCAGTGAAGGCTTCGCTGGATGCAGATTTGGACAATGTTCTCGGACAGATCAGCACCCTGAATTTACAGATTGAGGCGATGAACGAATCCATTAAGATGACGGAGGAGGACATCGCCGCCTCCAAACAGAGCATCAACGAGCAGATTAGCCTGCTGCGCAAGCGTATCCTGACCTCCTACAAAGCCGGATACAGCGATGCGTTGTCGGTTGTACTGGGTGCAGACAGCTACTATGACAGCTTGGTGCGCACCCGTGTCATCACCGAGATTGCCGACCGCGATAAGGACATCATCACCGAGCTTTCTGCGGAAAAGGAGGAGCTGGAGGAAAAGGAAACCCAGCTCAAAGACGAGCAGGAGAAGCTGGAGCAGGCAAACGAGGCGCTGGAAGAAAATAAATCTTCCCTGAGCAAAAAGATTTCTGCGGCAAGCGCACAAATCGAGGACATCAGCCTTCTGGAAAAGCAGTATCAGAGCGACCTTGCTGCCAGCCAGCAGAAGGCAAAGGAGATGGAGCAGGAGATTGCAGCAGCTTATGCTTCGATTGCAAACCTTTCTTCTTCGACAAACAGTGAGTATGTCGGCGGCGAGATGAAATGGCCACTGCCCAATTACAGCACCATTTCTTCCAGCTACGGCTGGCGTTTTAACGGCACCGATTTCCATACCGGTATCGACATCACCGGCAGCAACTGCATGGGCGCCACCATTGTAGCGGCAAATACCGGTACTGTTGTGAAAGCCAACACCACCTTCACGGTGGGCAGAGGTTATGGTAAGTACATCATCATCGACCACGGCGGCGGCAAGAGCACCCTTTACGGACATTGCAGCGAGCTGCTGGTTTCGGAAGGACAGACGGTATCCCGCGGACAGGCGATTGCCAAGGTCGGTAGCACCGGTTGGTCCACCGGACCGCACCTGCACTTTGAGGTGCGTGAGGACGAACAGCACGTCAACCCACTGCCGTACCTCAAAGGAAATTAAGAAATCTGTCGGTCGCCTGTTGTTTCCGACAGAAACGAAAGAAAGATAAAACCTCCAGACGTTTTGGTGTCTGGAGGTTTTTGTTTGTGTTCAGCAGATAAGATTTAACAATAGGATTCTTTGTTTTGGGATTTTGAAAACCACCATCAAACCACTTTCAAACAGTGCTTTGGAGTAAAAGAAAACCCTCAACAAATCGCTTCATTATACGGTTTGTTGAGGGTGAGGTTTGGGGCTAGAGATGGGAATCGAACCAAACTGGGTTTGTAAACCAAAATTTAAAAATGGCTTTGTTTTAAGGAATTATGCGAATGTTATGTTTTGAATTTAGGAAGGCTGGACGGCATTTTCTGAATAAATGTCAGTCAAAGTGTCAGTCAGAATGACATTTATTTTTGACTTAGAATATTAGTGAATCTATTCTGTAAAAGTGTGGCAGTTAGATTTAAATCCACATCAACGCTGTGACCATATACGCCAAAAGTATCCATGCTTTTTGAGTGTCCGGCGGTGGATTTAACCAACCCTTCTGGCAACGCCTGCATGATGGAAATTGCAGTGTGACGGAGCTCATAGGGTGAAACTAATGTGATGTTGTTTGTTTTACAATAATTTTGTAAATGGTGATAATATTTGCGGCTTGTATATTCAGGGAAAAGCCAATCAGAAGAAGAGAAGGTTGATAGTTTATCCCAACACTCTATTGCCAGGGGACAGAGTTGTATTGCTCTGATGGCATTATCGTTTTTACCGGATATGATTTCGTTGTATGCATTACATGCCCTTTGGATTCGAACAATATCGCCTATCCGATCTGACTTGCGTAACTCACCTATTTCTCCAGGTCACAAGCCATGAAGCACCTGCAGACGGTAACCATAAACATAAGGTTCAATCTCGATTTGCCCGTTGATTCGGGAAGTATCAACCGAAAATAAAATTTGCAAATCAGATGGCTGCAAGATGGATTTTTCACTTTTGGGAGCACTGACAGGGATATCAATATCTTCGGGACGATATTTTGTTAACTTGAGTTTGCGGCAGTATTTAACTAAGGATGTCATGTCTCCTTTGATACTGCGAATGGTTTTCTTTGATAAGCCGGCTTGATAGGCCTTGCTGATTACTCTTTGTAGGATGCCATCATTAAGATCCATAATGCGCATTTTACCAATGAAAGGCAAAACATGGTGTTCAATTCTATTCTCAGCAGGTCTCCAGTTGCGCTGACTTGTTCGCTCTTCTAAATCTTGTTTAAAACCTTTGTGATAGATGTTCTCAACAGTGGACATTGGTGACATTTTTCCATACATAGATAACCCATCAAGGCTATCTTTCCAATTTTCGATTTGGAGGGCAATATCTTTTGTTGCTGTTTTTTCTGATTTGCATTTACTGTAGAAGTTTTTACGAAATCCACTGAACCGGTAATCCTTTTGCCAACGCTGGTGCTTCTCATCCCATCTGGGCGGCAATAATTTTTTAGACACACAAAACACTCCTTTGAAATGAAACAATTGGTAAATTTTGGGTATGCAGTTGCCAACCCGCAAAAGAAGTGCTATAATAACAGTGCGATTTATTATGATGCGCGCTCCTTTACGGGGCAACCGAGCCGCTTTCTGTGTTGGTAGCACAGAGGGCGGTTTTTTATTTTAATTTTTTCTTTTGTTCTTTTTCGATTTGTGCGATACTCTTTTTGGGAGTGGGTAAGTCTTCTGGCATGGTGCCTCCAAGTTCTTTTATTGTTTGGCGGACTTTTTGTCCTACCTCAAAATGGGTTTCATAAGCGTTTTCCTTACCCTGAATATTTTCGCGGCGAAGTTTTTCATCGGTCTGGGTAGCACGGAACAGGTTGGCTGCAAGCTCAGTGCTTCCCATATGGTCAAGAATTTTCTGGCTTGGCTTTAACCCCTTGCGCTGATGAATTTCTTTTGCGCCAAGACCGCCATACAATCCCTGATAGCCGCGATTTTGAAAGATAGCATATTCTCGCGGAGTAACAACACCAGCGATTTGTGCAGCTTCTGCCAGTGACTTATTGTGTGTTACCATTTCATTTCTGATTGCTAGGCGTTTTTGTTCTTCGGTTAGTTCATCATAATTTTCTATCAATTCCTGCTGTCTTGTTTTCACAGCGAAATAGGTTTGACCGAGGGCAATTACTTTTTTACGGGAATCACCGTTCATTACGATTAAATAGCAAGCATAACGAGAAACGATGATATCATCAATAGCTTTTTCAGCGACCCCTGCTCTCACCATTTTGTTGACATCAACAAAATGGTCTAAAATATCATTAGAGCTTTTTTTACATGCTTCTTTTGCTTTTTCGATAATTTTACAGAAATTACGCCATTCGGTATATTCTAAGACCTTTTGCAGTTCCCTTGCGTACCAGAACTCTTCACCGTATTCATTGATGTGTTTAATTTTTTCAAAGATTTGTTCGTTATAAACAGCAATATTTGACATTAAAATCCTCCTTATTTTACTTGCAGGGGAATAAAGGTTTGTAATTTTTTATGATTTGCCGGTCTTGGCAATATATTCTAATAACCATCTTCGTGACCTCACGAAAATGATATACCGCTTTCTGTGTTGGTAGCACAGAGGGCGGTTTTTTTATATTTTAATTTTCATAGTATTCTTTGAGTTTCAGCAAAACGGAGACATAGTCCTGGCTGATGGCTTTAGCAATCCGCTGGGCGGTATATTCATCGTAGATGTGAGAAGTCTGGTTGCGGGACGAAAGCATATCGCACCAGATTTGTTCATCGTCAATCATCTGGTAGCGATAAGCTTCTTTGAGAACCTGTTTTGGGAAGGTAATGGTGACGGAGAGCCCTTGATCTTCCAGATATTCCCTCATGGACTTCCAACCCAGCTCAAAGGTAAACTCAAAACGCTGGATTAAAGCATCACGGTAAAGCTCGTTGTCAGGTTCCGACTCAAAAGCCAGGTTTGCTTCGTTCAGACGCTGAGCGGCAAGGCAGAAGTTTTCCACTTTCGTTTTATACTTGCTCATAGAGGGTGACACCATCCTTTTGAATATTTTGCAGCAGTGCAGGGTTGGTATTCTCGGTGATATGCACCAGGTCAAATTTGAGCAGGGTCTGAAGTTCTTCCTCGACCGCAAAGTAGAAGGAAGCCTGCTGCCTTTCGGGCATCCCATAGATGGCAAGGTCGATGTCGCTGCGGGGATGGTTGTCCCCACGCGCACGGGAGCCAAACAGGACAATCTTTGTGGCACCGTAGCGGGCGCCGAGCTGTGCGATCTGCTTTTGCAGGGCAGGGGAAAGGTCCATGAAATCATCTCCTTTGACTGTTTTAGGGGCGTGATTTTATTTTTGCGTTTTGGTATTCGATACGCAGTTCTTCTGCGAGGTAATCATCGCTCATGCAGTGCAGATCGGAAACCCCTTCGCTGATCAGACGGTAGGTCAGTGAATGATAGAAGAAATCGAGGGCATCATCCAGAGAAAGATGTTCCTTTTCCGCAAACAGCTTGATGACGCGGGCATATTTTTTTTGCAGCAGGATGGGGTTGGCATTCAAATCGGTTCACTTCCTTTGTAGCAAAGATACTCTTCGATTGCTTTTTGTGTTCGGAAGCAGATCTGAAGATTGGGCTTTTCATAGCGTAGCCGTCGAATGGCTTCCTTTTTGTCGATCAGGTCATCAAAATAAAGCTCGATGGTATTGAAAACCTTATCGTTTGCCACGCCGCCAACAACAACGTCATAGTTGGAAGCGTCCTTACCGGCGCGGCAGGTCAAGATGAAGTCGAGCCATTCCTCTGAATAGCTGTCAAATCGGAGGGTATTCAGTTTCTGGAAAGCGGCTTCGTCAAAGTCGTAGATGGAAATGACTCCGGCTTTACTGCGGCGCTTAAATTTTTCAGCCCACTTGGAAGCTTGCTCATAAAGCGGGGTGGTGTAGAAACCGCGCCCAAAGTCGACGGTCTGACGCGAATGGAGCAGGTCAGGGGATGGGATTGCCAGATAGGAGCCGTGATATAAAATCATACTGCAACACCCTTTTCTTTCATCAGGCTGATAATGTCATCGACGATATAGTCTTTGCTCTGGGTGTGAAGAATTTCATATTCCGGGATGATGTAGTCATCCAGAATATTGTTCTTGTCAGTCAAGGCGAGATAAACCTCTTCGGCGTTTTTTCCTATGCGGGCTGCGACATTTTCAATGCAGAAGACGGCAAATTCCAGCTCGTCCAGAGTTTTGATGGTATGATTTAACATGATGACAGCACCTCCTACCGGGGATTGATTTGCCGGCTTTGGCAATATGTTCCAACGAGCATTTTCGTGACCTTACAAAAATGCTGTGCTGCTGCTCAGAGAAGCGGTCTGAGTGGGGATTGTTTCATTTAAAGCTAAAGTATGGCAACCCCGGTATAAAAACATTTGTATGGAATCGTTATGATAGGTTCGGTACACGTTCTTTGAATAATCGGGATATACAGCTCTAATAAATTTTCATCAAGTCTTGTGTAGCGATGTTGTGATAAAGTATCAAGCCGTTTCTGTGCAGCTTGCAGGGATACTTTAAATGTATCAGCAACATCATTTACTGTGGATATGTATTTGTTATCCAGAAGGTAGCGGAGCACAACAGAGGGGATCAACAGCTCTCCGGCAAAAGCATTGGCTTGTTGTTCCTCTTTCAGTCCATCTGATGTATGTCCACAGCAAATATGCCCGATCTCATGCGCGATTGACCACCGCTTTCGTGCAGTGGATAAAACATAATCATTGTACAATATAATGTGCTTTTTGCGGTGATACATCACAGAGCAATCGCGCGCACCGGGTCCCAGAAAGTCCTCAGGGGAACATTGTACAAGATGAGCGTAGTGCTGTACCGAATCCACAATAACAGCTCCATTGCAATTCAGCTTTAAAATATTGGTTGGGATCCCGTTGATTTTCTGCCGGAGCAAAAGCTTTGTAGCCAAAATTTCTGGATGCATTACTTTCCCTCTTTGTCGTTTTCTACTCCAAGGCGATTTAAATAAATGTCCACAGTGTCTTTAAAATTCCGAATGATACGTTTGCGGTCAGCCTCGGGTATGTTTTGTAAGTTCCTTTGTAAAACAATAAAATCATCGTCATCAAGCAGCTCATCCTTTTTACTCAGGGTGGGCGCTTTTTGCGTTTGGGGGGGCGTGGTGTCGGTGGTTTCTCCCAGGAGATACGCAAGAGGCACATCAAAGTAATTTGCAATTAAGGTTGCCTTTTTGATGTTTAGGGACTTTGCTCTCCCTTTCCTTAATTCTGTGAGAGTACTTCTGCTGATTCCTAAATCGTCACACAATTTACTCCCTTTAATTCCTCGTTCTTCGCAGAGGCGGTCGATTGTTTCAATAATAGTAGACATACAAAACCTCTCTATGCTATTAAAAATGACAAAATACAGATTTTTGTATTTTATAGCTTGACTAATACAATATTTTGTATTATGATGCAAGTACGGCAAATACAAAACCCTGAACTATGTTCTGTAGTAACTTCATAGTAATACAAAAAGTTGTACTTGTCAATAAGATTTATGATCGGAGGTGGATTTTTTTGAGTACCAAAAGTGATTTTTGTGAGTTTGGTAAAGCGGTAAAGAAATGCCTTGTAGATATTGGACAAACGCAATCTTGGCTTGCAGAAGAGGTAGGCAAGGACACAGGGCTGAAGGTAGATGCCGCTTATTTGTCCAACACACTTGCAGGCAGACGGAAATCAGCTAGGATTGTAAACAGCATCAAAAAAGTGCTGGAAATGGAAAAGCAGAAGGAGGGGTAAAGAGTGGAATATGAAATTTCTTTCCGACTGCTCATGAAATTCACCTCCCTTTCTACTCATTATAGCACGAAAGGGAGAGCACCAAAAGGAAGAGCGCAGGTTCATAGGACAAACTGCTTGCATAATAAGATGACACAGGAGGTGTGGTTGATGAAGAAAAAAGAAGTGACAGCCAGAAGTTTTGTGCGATTGCCGGACGGGACCGTGCTGCCGGTCAGCACCATCCACAATGTCGGTTCTCCTGATCAGTGGGTGGAGCGGCATATTCCGCAGGAAGAGTGGAAGCAGCTGCGGGCACAGATGATGAAGCGCACCGGTCAGGTGATGTCGGACGAGTACAGTGCGCGCAGATTTACATAAAAGGGATGTTTTTGAGGTGAGTAAAAAATAAAGGAGAATCAAAAATGATTGGAATTACAGCATTGATGGGAAGTGTGCTGCTGTTCGGCAGCTTGATTTTGGCAGGGATTGCCGGATGGGTCATGGAGGTGGTCTGCACTCGGCAGGAGGCACGAGAGATGAAGGCGAAGAAGCAGCGCAAGGAGCGGGATGAGAGGCGAGCCGGATGAAGGGCGGACCGCAAGAGGAAGATTTGCCGTTTTAGGAGGCGAGGGAGTGGCAAAACGATTTTTTTGGCTCAAGCTCAAAGAGGATTACTTTGATAGTCCGAGAATCAAAAAGCTCCGCAAGATTGCCGGAGGCGATACATACACCGTAATCTATCTCAAGATGCAGCTGCTCTCTATCAAAAATCAGGGTGTGATCGAGTATGAGGGCATTGAGCCCACCTTTTGCGAGGAGCTTGCCCTCAAACTCAATGAGGAGGCGGAAAATGTGGAGGTTACCCTCTCATATCTTGCTTCTCAGGGTTTGATAGAGGAATCTGGAAGCGGCACCTATCTGCTTCCAGAAGCCCTGAAAAGTATCGGCTCGGAAAACGAATCTGCCGAGCGCGTTAGAGCGTTCCGAAGCCAAAAAGCGTTACAATGTAACGATGGTGTAACGGCAAGTAACGCACCGCAAACACCGTGTAACACAGAGATAGAGAAAGAGATAGAGATAGAGAAAGAGATAGAGATAGAGAAAGAGATAGAGATAGAGAAAAAGAATAAGGCGGACAAGCCCGCCCGCGCCCGCTTTACAAAGCCGACAATCGAGGAGGTTCAGGCATACTGCCGGGAGAGGGGCAACAGTGTGGATGCCAACCGCTTTATCGACTACTATGAAGCGAACGGCTGGAAGGTGGGCAAAAACCCGATGAGTGACTGGAGGGCTGCAATCCGAACATGGGAGAAAAACGCTTACAGCACACCGCAGAAAGCACAGAGCTCGGTGACCGGAACGCTGGACTTTGAAGCAATGGAGGCTTATTTGCATGGAGGGGGAAATTAATGGGGAAAAGATACACCTATCAAGCAAACCCGCCTACCGAAAAGGTAAGCGGGTTTGCTGTTGAAGGCTATTCGGCTTCGGGGTCAGGTTCGTAGATCTCATCGAGGGGAATCTGCATTGCCTTGCACAAAGCAAAGGCGGTCGAGATACGGCAGTCGCCGCGGGCTTCGATGTCCTCGATGGTGCGCTTGGGAACACCGCTTTGGCGCGACAGCTCCGGCACGCTCAGACCCTTTGATTTGCGGATTTCTCGAAGTTTAAGCATGGCTTTTTTCCTCCGGGGTGTGATAGAATTTCCAAATGCGGTGTGCAACTTGGAACAGAACAATCAGACTGATTACAATAGAGGCAGTGCGAATAAATGGATTCCAATCGGTGCTTTGTCCGATAATGAAGCAGGCTACCAAAACCCAAAAGGTAAAATCGTGATTTTTCAAGTTGAATCGCTCCTTTCCGTGTGGTATACTGAACTTAAGCAAGAACCCCTTTTGGGGGAGGTTGGGAAACCCCAGCCTCTGATGTCTTTAGGATTTGAGCGCTTCAATCAAAACGGCTAGTGCAATTACAGTTTCGATTACAAGCTCCCAGATTTCCTTTTTGGACATCTTCTTGCTTTTTTGTTTGCTCAATTTTCTCACCCCCTTTCCATGTTTCTATTATACCACGTACTTACGTGATTGTCAATACTTTTTTTGAAAAAATGGCTTACTTATGCGGAAAAACAGGAAGCCCGCCTACCGAAAGGTAAGCGGGTTTTCTATTAAGGATTATTTTAAGCGGATAATGATTTGGTGATGCTCACAGTCGACCACCTTTTCGACCGGCAACGGGGAACCGTTTTCATCGAGGAAGCCGCAGGAGCGGACCTCTGCGCTGCCCAGATTGACCGAATAGCTGGTGATATGACCATGTCCTCCTTTTTTGGGGGAAAGCTTAATGTCTTTTGTTTCCATGTGTGATGACCTCCCAAATGTTATAGATTGGCAGTTTGTTTACTGTCCAAATATTCCGTGATTGCTCGGCGGATAAACTCAGCCTTGCTGATACCGTCGGCTTTGAGTGCCTCTTCCCACTGAGCAACAAGGTCTTTTTGCAGGCGGACAGCGATTTGAGAATAGGCTTTGTCCAAATACCGCTGTTTGACCTGCGTGGATGTTTTTCCCATAAAGCACCTCCTAAAAGAACGAACGAATCATAAAGTACAGGGCAAATAAAAGTCCTGCAACGGTTAGTATTTTGGCGACAAGGGTTAGAATATCTTTTTTCATGGTTGCATTTTGGAAAGCGGTTTGGTATACTTAGAGTAAGGAAAGGGGCTTGCGCTCCCGCCCAAACTGTTCCTTATCGGAACAGTTTGATAAGAATTAGAATCCAGCCAACTAAACTGATGATTCTGATGATGAGCTTTTCAAGCTGTCCTACCAGCTTGATGAGCTCTTTTATTTTGCTTTCCACTTGGTTCACCTTCCTTTATTGATTCTATTATATTATACCGGTTGCGGTATGTCAATAGATTTTGAAGAAAAATGGCTTATTTATGCGGAAAATTTAATATTATCAGCCGGATTCAGATGATGAGTTCCGGCTTTTTTTATGCCGTTTTGGACGGTGATACAAAAGATATACAGCAAAAATCCAATACGAAAGAAGGTGCGGTGATCAGAAATGGCGGCTGCCTTTTTCTCCACAGAAAAAGGGTGATTCCAATGCAAAAAGCACAATGATTACATTCAATTAGGGAAGGGTGAAAAAATTGACCGACCAGGAGTCAGATGAGCTGATTGGAGATACTCCGGCAGCAGCATAGGATACGAAAGTATGTAAAACAGCAGACTGTAAAAGAAGGGAAGTTGCTCTTTTTAGGGCAATTTCCCTTTTGTTTTGGAGTTTTATATGAAAGGAGGTGAAAGGGTGGACGAGTTAAGCGAAATCTCGGCGCTGGTGAAGGAGTACATATCGCCGGAAACGGT